>ERZ772892.7-NODE-7-length-258362-cov-21.778159_pt1 | contig 258362 bp, 220 predicted proteins | sample MGYA00512126_ERZ772892 | MGnify/ENA primary metagenome ERZ772892 (study PRJEB29015, sample SAMEA2737697) | human gut metagenome | biome: human gut; feature: human-associated habitat; material: faeces | place: China | collected 2012 ... | reverse complement strand
TGAAGTTGAAACGTTCAACCTATGAAGTTTTGCAAATTCTCAGCATATCATTGACAGATAAAAACCACTTGCGTGACCTGTTCGACAAGACTAATTTCAATGATGTCAAAGATCTAAATGATCCCCTGATTCCGGGGCTTTTTGATTAATTGTTTAACTCGTCCCATTTTAACGGGACGCTAATGGGATTATTTGATAAATTTGCCGGACAAAGAACGCTTATGGAAAAACGTGCCCGTAAGTTCGGGGTCAACAGGCGGGCGCTGCTCGTGACGGCCGGGATCGTCTGGATCGTGGCCGGGGCGAATATTCTGCGGATCGGAGTGGTCACGTGGGCGAGTCAGTCCCATTACGGATTGTTCCGGGCGGGGGAGGCGATCGTCGTGTTCCTGTTGTTCTTCAACCTGGTTTTCAAACGTCTGTTTTACAAACATACGCAGCGGATCGAGCGGAAAGGCGACCGGAACTGCCCGTTTTCGTTTTTCGATGCGAAGGGGTGGATCGTGATGTGCTTCATGATTCTGTTCGGTATCCTGGCTCGGACGTGCCGCTGGCTGCCGGAGACGTTTATCGCCGTATTTTATACGGGACTCTCCGCCGCGCTGATCGTAACGGGCGTTCTGTTTCTGCGCTACCGCTATCGGAACAAAGACCGGCTGTGAATCCGTTCCGGGGGAGAATCCGGCGAAGGACTTTGGCAGTATCATATAACGGGCGGCCCGGCTTTTTCCGAAGCCGGGCCGCCGCAATACGGAAGGGGAACGCATTTTACGCCAGTTTCTTGCGCAGGTTGTCGTCGAGCGCCGCGAGGAACTCTTCGGTGTTGAGGTAATCTTCGCGGGAAACTTTCGACCCCTTGACCAGCAGCGCCAGGTCTTTGGTCATCTTGCCCGATTCGACCGTCTCGACGCAAACTTCTTCGAGCGCGCGGGAAAAATGCGCCAGGGCTTCGTTGCCGTCGAGTGCGGCGCGGTGCGCCAGGCCGCGTGTCCAGGCGAATATCGACGCGATCGGGTTGGTCGAGGTCTCCTCGCCCCGCTGGTGCATCCGGTAGTGGCGGGTCACGGTGCCGTGCGCCGCTTCGGCTTCCATCGTCTTGCCGTCCGGAGTGACCAGCACCGAGGTCATCAGCCCCAGCGAGCCGAAGCCCTGCGCGACGGTGTCCGACTGCACGTCGCCGTCGTAGTTCTTGCAGGCCCATACGAAGCCGCCGTTCCATTTCAGCGCCGAAGCGACCATGTCGTCGATCAGCCGGTGTTCGTAGACCAGTCCCAGCTCGTCCATCCGCTGCTTGTAGTCGTTGCGGTAGATCTCTTCGAAAATGTCTTTGAAACGGCCGTCGTATTTTTTCAGAATCGTATTTTTCGTGCTCAGGTACAGCGGCCATTTCTTGCTGAGGGCCATGTTGAAACAGGCGTGAGCGAAACCGCGGATCGACGCGTCGGTGTTGTACATGCACAGCGCCACGCCGTCGCCCTTGAAATCGTACACTTCCCACGACCGGCTCTCTCCGTTCTCGCCGGTGAAGGTCATGGTCAGTTTGCCGGGACCTTTCGTAACGACGTCCGTCGCGCGGTATTGGTCGCCGAAAGCGTGACGCCCGATGCAGATCGGACGGGTCCATCCGGGCACCAGGCGCGGCACGTTGCGGCAGATGATCGGTTCGCGGAAGACCGTTCCGTCGAGGATGTTGCGGATCGTGCCGTTCGGCGACTTCCACATCTTTTTCAAACCGAACTCCCGGACGCGCGCTTCGTCCGGCGTAATGGTGGCGCACTTGATGCCGACGTTGTATTTTTTGATCGCCTCGGCGGCTTCTACGGTAACCCGGTCGTCGGTGGCATCGCGGTTTTGGATGCTTAGATCGTAATATTTGATATCCAGATCGAGGTAGGGAAGGATCAGCTTGTCTTTGATGAATTTCCAGATGACGCGGGTCATTTCGTCGCCATCGAGCTCCACAACGGGATGATTGACTTTGATTTTTGATTTCATGCCGGATTCGGTTGAATTGAATTGTACTCTGTATGCTTCCGCAAATTTAGCTCAAAATATTGTTTTTTGCAACGAAGCCCGCCGGAGGGCGGGGCGGTCGTCCGGTAAGGTTTGGCAGCGTTTATGTTATAATCATAATACATGGTTATTCACTCGGATGATGCGCGCACTGCTTTTTTCGGTTGTTTTCCTGGCGGGATGTACCGGTTGGACGGAGGAAGATCCGCCGGTGCCGGAGCTGGCTGTCGAAGTGTCGGGGGGAGTTCGCCCGGCGGCCCCGGCATCTAAAACCAGCGCGAGTGGCAGCGCCGTTTCGTTCGTTTCCGGCGACCGGATCGGCATCAGGAGACCCTGACAGGCCGCAGTAACGTGCTTTTTTCTTATAACGGCAGCGCGTGGAGTACGACGACCCCGATGTACTGGTACAACCGTACCGCCACGCACACCTTCTATGCTTACTATCCGTACAATGCGTCGAATCAGTCCAACGTAGTGCCGATGCCGGTGCTGGCGAACCAGCAGGTATCGACGGCGGTCGACGTTGCCTGCGACATGCTCGTGACGGGGCCGAAGCAACAGGCCTATCCGGCGGGTTCCTCGGTAGCGTTCGTTTTTTCACATGCGTTTTCGGTGTTGCAGTTCAACATTACGATGGGAGTCATCAATACCTATACGCTGAAGAGCCTGACGCTGCGGGGCGGAAATACGGCGAGCGGATCGTCCGGTTACGGCATCGTCAATACCGTGAATACGGTCGCCCAGATCGGTTACAACCTCGTAACCGGCGCCGTGCAGGCGGCGGCGAACAACAGCTCCGTCTACGCGCAGACCCTGACCAAAAGCATCCCTTCGACCGGGCTGATCGGCAGCATTCCCGTGACGGTCTATGTGCTGGCGCTTCCGGGACAATACCTCAATCCCGTGCCGGCTGTCAAGTTCACCGTTGCCCCGCTGATAGGCAGCAATCAGGATACGGATTACGCGAACCTGTCGAACAACACCTTCTCGGCCGGAACCAAATATGTTTACAATGTCAAAATCGGCGGGATCATCACGAAAGTTCCGCAGCCGTGCGGCGCTGCGGGGAAATTGCCCGTAACGATCGAGCGGGACACGGTGATAAATTTATCGAATAAAAGTTTTATCCATTAAAATTAATCGGTTATGAAAAAGATGTTATTCCTGACGGCGGTTGCCGCGGCGTGGATCGCCTGCGACCGCGACGACGAATGCCGGCCCACGGCCGACGACGGGCAACAAATTACGATCCTGGCCGGAATCGCCGACTCGAAGCCGGTCTCCGACGTTATCCCCGAATCCAAAACGACGATTACCGGCAGCACGGCGGCGTGGAAAAGCGGCGACCAGCTCGGGCTGTTTTGCACGCAGTCGGTTCCCGCTGCCGTGAACGTTTCCTTTTCCGCGACCGGGAACGGCGCGAGCGCGACTTGGAGCGCCGACAGTCCGATTTACTGGGGGGCTCCGGCCACCACTCCTCATACTTTTCTCGCTTATTCGCCTTATGCCTCGGGCAACAGTTCGGCTTCGGCGGTGAAGGTGCCTGCGCTGAATGTGCAGACGGGAACCGTCAACCCGGCGCTCGACCTGTTGATCTCGAACAACCTGGCTTCTTCCGGGGTGCTTCGCTCGGCCGGAGCGGTCGGTCTTGTTTTTACCCATGCGCTCTCGCTGCTCGAGTTCGATATCACCATCAACAGCAGTATCGCGGCGAACACGACGCTGACCTCTTTTACGGTCGCTGCGGGAAGTTCGGATAAGGTCTATACGACCGACGGCAATTCGACCATCGCGCTTTCCACCGGTGCGATCACGCCGGGCAGCGGCGTGACCAATACGACTACGATGACGCCGGGCGCGACCGTGACGCTCAGCGCGACGTCTGCTTCGGTTTACGTGCTGGTGCTCCCCGGCACTTACAGCCAGGCGCCGACTCTGGCGATCAATCTCAACGAAGGAGGAACTTCGGCCATTGCGGTTCCGCCGGCGTCGCTGACGACGACGACATTTGCGGCCGGCTCCAAATACACTTATGCGGTCAGCATTGCCCGTACCGCCATTACGATCTCCAATCCGACGATTACCGACTGGACGAACGTCAACGGTTCCGCGATCAATCCCGGCCTGTAAGTCGTTCGATAAAAAGCAAATATCCCGCGTCGCCGACCCGACGACGCGGGATATTTGCGCGCGGACTGCTAATTGGTAAGCATGATGTAGCCGTTCAGGTAGGTGGCGAACAGTACCCACAGCGCATAAGGAGCGAACAGGACGGATGCGGTTTTGCTGACCGGATAACTTTTGATCAGGTAGTAAATGACGAATATGTCGAGCGTCAGAATATCGATCATACCGAGCAGCGGATTTCGCAGGTAGAAGAACAGGTAGCTCCAGATGAAATTCGAGAACAGTTGAACGCAGAAAAGACGGATCAGAAAGTCTCTCTGCGGAGCGCTGGAAAGGTAAATCAGTCCGGCGGATATGCCCATGCACAGGTAAAGGATTCCCCACGCGATGGGAAATACGATATTCGGCGGCGTCAGCGGCGGTTTGCGCAGGGTCGGATACCATTCGCGGATGGAATCCGCCTGGATCAGTCCGGCGAAATAGCCCAGCAGCAGGCAAACCAGTATCGGAACGGCGAATGCGAGATTTTTTTTCATAAGTCTCCGGTTGAGACCGGAAGGCGCTGCAATTATCGTGCAACGGCGGTGGCGGCATCCGGACAAAAAAGAGCGAACGGCGAACCGCTGCCGGCAACGGCCGGTTTTGCGAAACGCCTGTTCGCCCGACTCATGAAAAAGCCGCCCGGAATCACTCGGGGCGGCTTTTAAATTCTCCGGATAAACAGGGTATTCCCGGAATTACTGGGGGGAGAATCCCGGATTTTTTACCCGAAGAGAAAACGAAAACTACTGTCCATTAATTTACTTCACTTACCCTGTTGGTTGTCCGATTTACTCGGCATATTGATAGGAACTCATCCAAGTTCTCCAGCTCGATCTGCTTATCCCGTACTGATAGGTAAGCAGGTGTACTGCGGAAGTGACATGTCCCTGGTCGTTGCCTACGACCCGCGGATATTTCAGGCGGACGCGGGTATTGTCGGTGACGATGCCGATCTGTTCCCATCCGGTGATGCCGTCCGTCGATTGCCATATGGCTAGGTAGGTGTTCACTTCGTTGACATTTACTCCATGAATGGCCTGGAAACAGTTCAACTCTTCGACGTATTTGACATCGCAACCGCTCACGGAATTTGCCGCGAATTTATTGCGGTCGATGACTTTCCCTTTGTCGGAGAGTGCCGCGGGCCAGTTTGAATCGCTGGCATTGGCCGTGGCGAGGTGGATGTCGTAGACGTCGATAGCCTGATCGTTGTAAGTGTAATACAGGTATATCTGTCCGTCTTTGACGATCAGGCTGGCTTCTCCCACGCCGAAGAAGGTCTCTTCGGCCGTCAGGTTAGCGCTTACGATCGCCGCGGGATCGCCTCCCCAACCTGTTCCGTTCCATTTCTCCCAGTTTTCCCCGTCCGGGGTCGCGCTGCGGGCAACGAACAGTTCGTTGTCGGTGGTTTCCACGACGGTCGTCGAGCCCGTGTAGACCATATAATAGTAGTCCCCGATTTTAACCACTGCGGGATCTTTTGCATAATAGCTGTCGGCTTTTTTGTCGGTGGGCGCTACGGCTACGATATCGTCTTCCGACCAGGTGAGATCGTTCGTTACCGACGATGCGGTGTAATACCTGATCTGGGCCGAATAACCTACGTCGGCCGGGGAAACGTACTGGACTTTTGTCCTGAATGCCTGCGTTCCGCTCAACTCCGTGCCATTGTGCCATACGGTCATGTTTTCCCCGATGCCGGCGCCCCAGCAACCCGGGGTTCCGGAGATGCGTTCCATATACAGCAGGTAGGTGCCGGCGGGGAATTTGACGTTCCCGGTCTCGTCGGCGTAACCGCTGTTGTTCGTATTGATCTCCAGCGAGCTGTTGTCTGCGTAGTTCATGTGGTCGTATTGGGCGATCGGGGTTCCGCTTACCGTTGAAATGTAGTTGTCATTCCATTGGTAAAGCTCCCAGTGGAAGCAGGCCGTATTCGTGCTCCATCCCGGACAGTCCACGATCCATCCGTAGAACGATTGGTTGAATGTGTATTTGATCGCCCCGCTGTTGCCGTTGCTGTGCATGGGGTACGGACCGCCTCCGTCGCCGGAACCGTTCAGACTGGTAGCGGCGGGAAGCGAGCCGGTCGTTCCTCCCGGAGTGGAGAACCAGGCGCTCATCGTGCCGTTCGAATTGGCGATCATCGCTGCGGCATAACGGAAATCGCTCGAAGAGGCGGGTTGGTAGATCGATTTTCCATCGCCTTTGACTACCGGAACTCCCGGTACGATGACCTCTTCGGGCCGGGCGTATTGCTCCGAGATCGGTTCCGGTCCGGGGAAACCCTCGCAACTGGTCAACTGTACGGCCAGCAGTGTGACGATGAATACTTGAATCGAAAAGACTAATTTTTTCATAATTAAACAAGTTAAAAGAAATATTTAGACAAGTGTATGTGTAGTTTCTTTGTTTCCGGTACGTAAAGAATATAAAAGATGCCGATATCCTCCACCCTTGACACATCATTCTTCCCTTAATCGCTTCGGCTTATCGTTTCTTTGTTTAAAATACGGCAAATTTTACTCCTTGAAAGTTAATTATTCGCCATGCGTCCGCTTCCTTTTCATTAGTTTCCGATACTGTTTTTAGTCGTGTGACATGCAAGTAGTTTTTGTATTTATGTTTTAATGTCCTTGTTTTTAGATTGTTAATCGCAATCAAACAGATTCAAACGTTGATCTTTAACCACTAAGATACAAATTTTTTTATTAAAAAATAGATTTCTTATAAAAAAATACAGATCAGCGTGTTGAAAACCTACCGATGCGAGTATAAATATCTATCTGATAATTAAAAACGACCAGTTAAAAATGAACGTCTTTTCCTCCGTATTTCGATCTTTTTGTAATGTATATACGCCGTTTTTTGCTATATTTAAACCGGCTTTCCCCGTTGGGTATGTGGAAATAAATTTATTGGAATAAAAACTTATGGTGGTTGGATATTTGAGAGTCAGTACGGAGAAGCAACACCTGTCAAATCAACAAGATGAGATTCTTCGATTCGCCCAGACCCGGAATATGGAAATCGATCGTTGGGTGACGGAGGTGGTCAGCGGCAAGAAAGATCAAAAGGACCGCAAGCTGGGAAGTATTCTGCGGCGTTTGAAAAACGGCGATACGTTGATCGTTACCGAAATTTCGCGGTTGAGCAGAACGCTTACGGAAATTATGACGATCATGGGACATTGTTTGGATAAAGGGATTACCCTTTATTCGACCAAGGACGGTTATGCCTTTGACGATACGATCAACAGTAAAGTCCTGTGCTTCGCTTTCGGTCTCGTGGCGGAGATCGAACGGAACCTGATCTCGATGCGTACGAAGGAGGCGCTCGCCCTACGCAAGGCCGAAGGCGTGCAGCTCGGCCGAAGGAAAGGTTTTTGCCCGAAGTTCCGGATTCTGTCCGAGAATTGCGCCGAAATCGTCGAGATGTTGCGTAACGGCGCGACGATCGTGTCGGTTTGCAGGAAATACCAGGTGTCGGTCGATACGTTCAAAGCTTTTCGGAAACGCCATGCGCAAATAAACGATATCATCGAGCATCGGAATAAAATACGGGGAATCCGGCAGGAGTGGTACGAGGCCCGTAGAAAATCGAAACAAGAGTAAATAAATGAAAACCTTTCGAAATTTACGTTCGAAAGGTTTTTATTTTTGTTAAAAAAAGCCCCGGAAGGGAATCACAGGCTTTGCGACCTGCACCACCAGTGAATAAGAAAAACATAACAAAATCATATGCACGAAACATACCAAGATAGAATGATAGCTATCCGATTCTCTCCCGGGGCCGTAACCGGGAAAAGAGCAAGTTCCGTGCCGGAATAAGGGCTTCAGCGGGCGGTGCGGTCGAGGTAATCGGTCGCAAAGACGAAGGTGCCTGCCGTCCAGCCGACCATGGTCGGCATCTCGTATTCGTTGCTGACGTTGATGTTGCCTTCCACGACGTTGTACTTCTCCCACAGGTTGCGGGTCTTCTGGAAATTACGGATTACCGTAGCGGCGTATTTCGACGCGATGCGGCGGGCGTCCTCGCGGAAACCGTAATTGTCCAGGCCTTTGATCGCCAGGAAATGCAGCGGAGCCCAGCCGTTCGGGTACGACCATTGGTAGGCGTACGGGTAGTCTTTGTTCTCGCAGGCGGCGATACCGTGCGGGAATTCGAGCGCGTCGAGCGCGCGGACGATCCCCGGAGCGTCCTTTATGGGGACGGCTCCGGCATACAGCAGGCTGAACACTGCCGCCGAAACGACGTCGGAACGCTTGCCGTTCACGTAGTCGTAATCGTAGTACATGCCGTTTCGGGGGTCTCGGCAGTACTTGCGGATTAGTTTTTTACGGTCTTTCGCTTTGCGCGCCCACCGTTTTGCGGCGGCTTTGTCGCCGAGTTCATCCGCGAAAAATTCGAAATTCTTTTCGTACAGATACAGGTTCGCGTTCAGATCGACGGGGCAGAAGTCCATGCAGCGCGTCTGGAACCGGGGATTGAAATCCCAACCCGATTCGGCTTCGGCAATGTAGTGCGAGCCGACGTCCAGCAGTTCTTGGTGCGAGAGCCCGTCCGTCTTGAAACGACTGCCTAAGCGCACTTTCAGCATGTCGACGAAATCCATCTTATCCCGGTCGGTGCCTTCGTTCCCGTACCGGTTCAGACCGGTCGGCGCGATCCGTTCGCTCATCCAGAATCGGTACTCTTTTTCGAGCGTCGGCAGCACTTTGCGCAGCCACTCCTTGTCGCCGGTGCTGCGGTAGACGCTGGCGATCATCATGCTCAGGAACGGGGGCTGGGAACGGTTTTGGAATACGGTCAGGTTGCCGTTGTACATTTTACCGAAACGGTCTACCATGTAGAGCATGTTCTCGGCGTTGCTCCGGGCCAGGTCGACATGCCCGTCGAGGATCAGCCCCTCGCCGGTGAAATAGGTGTCCCAGTAGTACATCTCCTGGAATGCGCCGCTGATGCTCGGCACGGTGTAGCGGTACGGGAGACCGATGCGGGTGCCTTCGTCTTCGGTGTTGAACCGGACGGTCTTGTCCCACGAGTTCCGGATGAAGCGGTGCACTTCGTCCCGGTCGGCGGCGGAGGGCGTTTCTCCCTGCGAGAATGAAAGCAGGGCCGGAGCGATCAACAGCAGCCCCCACAGTTTCGTTATTTTTTTCATGTGTCTTTAGACGTTTGTTTTTTTTTAATCGGTCGGTTCTGTGCCGAATGCAAAAACCGCATTTATGCAAAAATGCGGTTTTGTGATTTTCCGGATACGAAGTGCCGGTCAGACCGTCATGATCTCCTTCTCTTTAGCGGAGAACAGGTCGTCCACTTTCTTCGCGTATTTGTCGGTCAGTTTCTGGGCCGACTCTTCGCCGTCTTTCGCCGCGTCCTCGGGCATACCGTCTTTTTGCGCTTTCTTGAACGCGTCGACCAGGTCGCGGCGGATGCCGCGCAGGCTTACGCGGGCCGTTTCGGTTTCCGCCTTGATCTGTTTTACCAGTTCTTTACGGCGCTCCTCGGTCAGCGGCGGAATGTTCAGCCGGATGTGCTCGCCGTTGTTCGACGGCGTCAGGCCGATGTTGGCGACCAGGATGGCTTTCTCGATCACCGGGATCATTTTCTTTTCCCACGGCTGCACCAGTACGGTGCGGGCGTCGGGCACCGTAATGCTGGCTACCTGCGAGATGTCCGTCGGCGTGCCGTAGTATTCGACCAGGATGCCGTTGAGTACGTTGACGCTCGCCTTGCCGGCTCTGACCGATGCGAGTTCTTCGGTCAGGTGGGCGATGACTTTGTCCATTTTCACCTGGGCCGCGTCGAGAAGTTCTTTCGATTCTATCATGTCCGTGTATGTTTTAAGTCAAAAACGTGTTTTCGTTATCATGCCGCCGCTGGGATTTCCCGGCAGGGACCGTCGAGACGTCAGTCGTTTTTCACGACCGTTCCGATCGGTTCGCCGGCGATCACTTTTTGCAGGTTGCCCGGCGTGTCCATGTCGAATACCACGATCGGCAGGTCGTTCTCCTTGCACATCGTGAATGCCGTGAGATCCATCACTTTCAGCCGCCGACGGTACACTTCGTCGAACGTGATCTCCGCGAATTTGGTCGCCGTCGGATCTTTTTCCGGGTCGGCCGTATAGACGCCGTCCACGCGCGTGCCTTTCAGCAGTACCTCCGCTTCGATCTCTACGCCGCGCAGCGCCGAAGCCGTGTCGGTCGTGAAGTACGGATTGCCCGTGCCGCCGGCGATGATGACGATCCAGCCGGCTTCCATCAGTTCCAGCGCTTTGGCCTTCGTATAGAGTTCCCCGACCGGTTCCATCCGGATCGACGTCAGTACCCGGGCTCTCGCTCCGGCGCTTTCGAGCGCGCCCTGTAACGCCAGCGAGTTGATAACGGTCGCCAGCATCCCCATCTGGTCGCCCTTGACGCGGTCGAATCCGCGGCTTACTCCGCTCAGCCCGCGGAAGATATTGCCTCCTCCGATTACGATGCCGACCTGCACGCCCGTGGCGGCTACTGTTCGGATCTGTTCGGCATATTGGTTCAACACCTCGGTAGAAAGACCGTATTTCTGAGCTCCCATCAGCGATTCTCCGCTGAGTTTTAACAGGACGCGTTTATAAATCGACATGTTTTCGTTTTTATTGTTTTTCCATCAGTTGCATCAGCTCGTCGAGCTTCGGCGTCAGGATGATTTCGGTGCGACGGTTTTTGGCGCGCGCTTCGGACGTTTTGGCCGGATCGACGGGCAGCGATTCGCCGCGTCCGGCGGCGATGATGCGGTTCGGGTCGATCCCTTTGTTTTCGAGCAGCAGCCGCACGACGGTCGTGGCGCGTTTCGCGCTCAGGTCGAGGTTGTCCTTCAACTGGCCGTTCGGACGGTAGGGCACGTCGTCCGTATGTCCCTCGACCATCACGTTGATATCGGCGTTCTGCGCCAGCACTTCGGCCAGGTCGCGGACGGCGCGCGCGCCGTTCGGGTCAATTTCGAAACTGCCCGAACGGAATAGCAGTTTGTCGTCCATCGAGACGTATACGTTGCCGTTGCGGATCGAGATCGACAATCCCTTGCCTTCGAAGCCGGTCAGCGCGTCGGTCACTTTGCGGCGGATGGCGTCGATCGCCTCCTCGCGGCTTTTAAGCATCCCTTCGAGTTCGGCCACGCGGCGGACGCGGTCGTTCAGCGCCATCTCCTTGTCCTCGAGTTCGCGCAACATCCGCGCCGATTCGGCGGAACCGTCGGCCAACAGTTGCTTATAACGTTTCTTACACTCCTTCAGGTCGTTCGACAGGCGCGTGGTGTCGGCAATCAACTGCATTTTCTCGGCCGTCAGTTTGTCGTTCAAGGCCCCCATATCTTCGAGGCGGCTTTTCGAAGCGGTCAGTTCCCCTTCCAAGCGCAGCGCTTCGGCTTTCATCGAATTGAATTTTTTGGTTGAGACGCATGAAAACGCAGTCAGGGCAACCAAACCGAGGACAATCAGTTTTTTCATAGATCCAAAGTTTTTGGGCGGCCGGCTTCGCCGTCCGTGGCGGAACCGGGAACGATCCGCCGCCGGCATATCTGCCACGAAGATACAAAACAATTTAGAATGTACAAAAACTATCCGCGGGCCGATATTTGCCGGTAATTTATTACCTTTGCGTCTAAATTGTTTTTTAGGGTCCCCAATGACCGAATCATCCTACAAATACCTCTACCGGATCGATTCTCCGGCCGATCTGCGGAAACTTTCGCAGCAGGAACTGGTCGGCTACTGCGACGAGCTGCGTCGGTTCATCATCGAGCAGCTCGCGCTGAATCCCGGCCATCTGGGATCGAGTCTCGGCGTCGTCGAGCTGACCGCCGCGTTGCATTACGTGTTCGATACGCCGTACGACAAGCTGATCTGGGACGTGGGCCATCAGGCCTATGCCCACAAGATCATCACCGGCCGCCGCGACAGTTTCCGGATGAACCGCAAGCTGAACGGGCTGAGCGGATTCCCGAAGATGGAGGAGAGCGCTTACGACGCGTTCGGGGGAGGGCATGCCTCGACCTCCATTTCGGCGGCGTTGGGCATCGCGACGGCGGCGGCCTTGCGCGGCGAGCGGCGGCATGCGGTGGCTGTGATCGGCGACGGAGCGTTGACCGGGGGGCTGGCTTTCGAAGGATTGAACAACGCCGGGGCGGCCAATACCGATCTGCTGGTGATCTTGAACGACAACCGGATGGCGATCGACCCGAACGTAGGCGCGTTGAAAGAATACCTGCTGAGCATTTCGACTTCGAAACGGTACAATGCCGTGAAAAACCGCGCGTGGGCGCATATGGAGCGGACTCCGCGGCTGAGACGGCTGATCCAAAAAGTGGGTAATGCGCTGAAACAGGGCTTCCTGCAGCAGAGCAACCTGTTCGAGAGTTTGCGCTTCCGCTATTTCGGGCCGGTGGACGGACACGACGTAGGGCAACTGACCCGTGTGCTGCAGGATCTGAAGGAGATAAAAGGTCCCAAATTACTGCACGTGCTGACCGTCAAAGGAAAAGGATACAGTCCAGCGGAACGGGATCAGAAAATATGGCATGCGCCGGGAGTTTTCAATCCGGAAACCGGAGAACGTGCGACCCACGGCGGCAACGGCGACGAGCCGCCTCTTTATCAAAAGGTGTTCGGGGAGACGATCCTCGAATTGGCCCGGACGAACGACCGGATCGTGGGGATCACCCCCGCGATGCCGACCGGCTGCGGGTTGAATATCCTGATGCGCGAGATGCCGGAGCGCTGTTTCGACGTCGGGATCGCCGAAGGACATGCCGTGACTTTCTCGGCGGGTCTGGCTGCGGCCGGCATGGTGCCGTTCTGTAACATCTATTCGTCGTTTATGCAGCGGGCTTACGATAACGTGATTCACGACGTGGCGCTGCAGGGGTTAAACGTGGTGATGTGCCTCGACCGCGCCGGACTAGTCGGCGAGGACGGCGCCACGCACCAGGGAGCGTTCGATATCGCCTATATGCGTTCGATTCCGGACATTACCGTCGCGGCGCCGATGGACGAGGTCGAACTGCGGAACTTGATGTATACGGCTTCGCTCGGGCGCGGCCCGTTCGTGATCCGCTATCCGCGGGGGGCGGGCGTGAGATCCGACTGGCGGCAGCCTTTCCGCGAGATCCCGGTGGGACGCGGTCGCTGGCTGCGCGACGGGACGGATGTGGCGGTGCTGTCGTTGGGGCATGTGGGGAATACGGTAGCCGAAGCGGTGGAACGGGCCTCGGCCGATGGCGTTTCGGCCGCCCACATCGATCTGCGTTTCGCCAAACCGCTGGATGCGACCTGTTTGCACGAGGTAGGCAGGCGTTTCGGGCGGATCGTCGTCGTCGAAGACGGAACCGTTACGGGGGGAGTCGGATCGGCCGTGCTGGAATTTATGAATGCGTACGGTTACAGACCGCAGGCGGAATTGCTCGGGATTCCCGACCGTTTCATCGGGCAGGGCACGCAGGAACAGTTGCGCCGTATCTGCGGTTTCGACCTCGAAGGCATCTACCGGACAATTATGAAAAGCAAAAAATAAGGGCTTATGGAGTACAATTTCGCGGAAATCGAACAGAAGTGGCAGAAACGCTGGATCGAACGTAAAACCTACAAGGTCGAAGCCGATCCGTCGCGGCCGAAGTTCTACGTGCTGGATATGTTTCCGTACCCGTCGGGGGCGGGGCTGCATGTCGGACACCCGCTGGGGTATATCGCGTCGGACATTTATACGCGTTACAAGCGGCTGAAAGGATTCAACGTGCTGCATCCGATGGGATACGACGCGTTCGGACTGCCGGCCGAACAGTATGCGATCCAGACCGGGCAGCATCCGGCCGTTACGACCGAGAAAAACATCGACCGTTACCGCGAACAGTTGGATAAGATCGGGTTCAGTTTCGATTGGGATCGAGAAGTGCGTACCTGCGATCCGGGGTATTACCACTGGACGCAATGGGCCTTCCTCAAAATGTTCGACAGTTTTTACTGCTATGACGAGAACAAGGCGCTGCCGATTTCGAAGCTGGTCGAAGCGTTCGAGCGGGCGGGAACCGAGGGGCTGAACGCAGCCTGCACCCGGGAGATGTCGTTTACGGCAGCTCAGTGGAAAGTCATGAGCGAGGCCGAAAAAGAGAATGTCTTGCAGAATTACCGGCTGGCGTTCCGCGCCGATACGATGGTGAACTGGTGTCCGGGGCTCGGTACGGTGCTGGCTAACGACGAGGTGAAGGACGGGCTGTCGGTGCGCGGCGGTTTCCCGGTGGAGCAAAAGCGGATGAAACAGTGGTTGCTGCGCGTGACGGCTTATGCGCAGCGGATGCTCGACGGGCTCGACCGGCTCGAGTGGAGCGATTCACTGAAAGAGATCCAGCGCAACTGGATCGGCCGCAGCGAAGGGGCACAGGTGTTTTTCGGATTGAAAGGGCTTGACGAGCAACTCGAAATCTTTACGACGCGGGCGGATACCATTTTCGGGGTTACGTTCATGGTGCTGGCTCCGGAACACGAGCTGGTCGGCAAACTGACCGCGCCGGAATACAAGGACGCCGTCGAAAATTATCTGGAAGAAGCTAAAAAACGTTCCGAAAGGGAACGTATGGCCGACACCAAGCGCGTGAGCGGCCAGTTCACCGGCGGCTACGCGATCAATCCGTTCAACGGCAAGGAGATTCCTATTTATGTCAGCGATTACGTGCTGTCCGGTTACGGGACGGGCGCGATCATGGCCGTGCCTGCGCACGATAGCCGCGATTACGCCTTTGCAAAGCACTTCGGTCTGCCGATCGTTCCGGTGGTCGAGGGCGGCGACCTGTCGGTCGGGTCGTACGACGCCAAGTCCGGAACAATGATCAACTCCGAATTCCTGACCGGTATGGATGTCAGGGAAGCGATTCCTGCGATGATCGACGAGATAGAGAAGCGCGGATTCGGCAGTCGTAGGGTCAACTATCGGCTGCGCGACGCGATTTTCAGCCGACAGCGTTACTGGGGAGAGCCGTTTCCCATCTATTATAAGGACGACGTCGCCTGTCCGCTGTCGGAAGACCGGCTGCCGTTGCAGTTGCCTCCGATGCGGGATTTCGGCCCGACGGCCGACGGCGAACCGCCGCTGGCGCGGGCGAAGGATTGGCATACGGACGAAGGGTATCCGTACGAACTGAGCACGATGCCCGGTTTCGCCGGATCGTCGGCCTACTACCTGCGCTACATGGACCCGCATAACGACAAGGAACTCGTCTCGAAAGAGGCGGACGAGTACTGGCGCAACGTGGACCTGTACGTCGGCGGCATCGAGCATGCGACCGGACACTTGATGTATTCGCGTTTCTGGAATATGTTTTTGTACGACATAGGCTGCGTCTGCGAGCCGGAACCTTTCAAAAAGCTGATCAATCAGGGGATGATCCAGGGGCGTTCGAACTTCGTCTACCGGATCAAGGGAACCAATAAATATGTCTCCGCAGGACTGAAGGACGGGTACGATACGCAGGAGATCCACGTGGACGTCAACATCGTGCGCAACGACGTGCTCGATCTGGACGCGTTCCGCAAATGGATGCCCGAGTACGCCGACGCCGAATTCGTGCTCGAAGACGGGAAATACGTTTGCGGTTGGGCCATCGAGAAGATGTCGAAATCGATGTACAATGTCGTCAATCCCGACCACATCGTCCGCGATTACGGGGCCGATACGCTGCGGATGTACGAGATGTTCCTCGGCCCGCTCGAACAAAGCAAGCCGTGGGATACGAACGGCATCGACGGCGTGCATAAGTTCCTGCGCCGGTTCTGGCGGCTGTTCTTCGACCGCGACGGGAAGTTGATTCTGACCGACGAAAAACCGACGGCCGGGGAGCTGAAGACGCTGCATAAAACGATTCGGAAAGTGACCGAAGACATCGAAAATTTCTCGTTCAATACGTCGGTCAGCGCTTTTATGATCTGCCTGAACGAACTGAGCAACCAGAAGTGCGCGAAACGCGCGGTGCTCGAACCGCTGGTCGTGCTGATCGCGCCGTTCGCTCCGCACCTTGCCGAAGAGGTCTGGGAACAATTGGGGCACGGAACTTCCGTTTTCGATGCTCGTTTCCCGGAGTACGACGAAAAATACCTCGTGGAAGACAGTTTCGAATATCCGGTATCGTTTAACGGAAAGATGCGGTTTAAAAAGGAACTGTCGCTGTCGTTGTCTCCGAAAGAGGTCGAAGCGGCCGTGCTGGCCGATCCCGCCGCCGGGAAGTACCTGGAAGGGAAAACCCCGAAAAAGGTGGTGGTCGTTCCCGGTAAGATCGTCAATGTCGTTTGCTGATTGCCGATCCAAGGGGTAGATGTAAAAACACGAGGGCGCTGTCAACGGACAGCGCCCTCGTGTTTTTACTTTGCTTTTCCGGATTATTTCGGCAGCCTGAAAGTGACGGGCAGCGTGAAATAGACGTTTACCGGTTGGCCGCCGGATTTACCCGGTTTCCAGCGCGGCATTGCACGGACGATGCGTATTACTTCGGCATCGCAGGCGGGAGACAACGACTGAACGATCTCCGGCTCCCGGACTTCGCCCGTTTTGGAAATAATCATGCGGACGACAACCCTGCCTTCCGTTCCGGCGGCCACCTCTTCTTTCGGGTAACGCAGGTTGACCCTGAGATATTCGGCAAGGCGTTCCGGTCCTCCGCGGAAAGAGGGTAATACGTCGGCTTTTGCGGTAACGGAGTCTTTGCCTGTTTCCGTTTTTACCGGGGCGGCCGGATCGCCGGCAGTCGGCCGGCCGTTCGCTGCGGCGCCTGCGAACAACAGCAGGGACAGTACGGCGACGTTTAGACTTTTCATGACGGGTAGTTTTATTTGTGGGCGTTTCAAAAGATTTGGGAATTACGAATGCATTTTTATTTAACCACAAAAGCAACCTGGAGGTAATTGTTGACCGCGCCTAAAGGTTTCAGTTCGATATAAAATGCCTTTATAAACTCATTAAAGGCTTTGAATTCGTGCAAAGGCACGTTAAATTCGTCGAATAGAATGATATCGCCCGGTTGCAGATACGGATAAAGCTGAGTTAAGACAAAAATCGTGGAAGAATAAAGGTCTGCGTCCATATGTACGATCTTCCGGACAGCGGATTTTAAGTCACCCCTATTTTCTTGGATAAACGGAACCAAAGTATCCTGGAACAATCCTTTGACAAACTTTACGCGATTATCTTGTACCTGTGATTCTTGATGCTGCATGTCTCCTTTTCGAAAAAACATGCCCCAATTCTCAGGAAGACCTTCGAAAGTATCGAATCCGTAAAAACGGGAAGAATCGTTTTTATTCTCATTCAACCACCATTTGAACGAGGTGCCTCCGGCGACTCCGAACTCGAGATAAACGATTTCGGAATTGTCCTTTAAATAATTGTCCGATATGTATTTGTATAGATTGTATCTGTTGTTGTAATTCCGGTTGAAAGCGACGGGTTCGCGGTATTCGAATTTCTTTTTATTCCCGTATATCCATACCAACAGCTTGTTTAGGTAGGATAGAAATAACATCAATTTTGTGAAAGGATAAAATAGGAATGTTATCGGCAACAATAACAGACAACTTTTGACAAAGCCGGTAAGTTTAATCAATGGTTTCATGAAATGATCGCATTTATCGGAAACGTCTTTCCGATAGGTTTTTATACAGATGGCCAATTTTTACAAACGCCGAACGGATTCCTTCGTCTTATCTTTTCTTCGTCCGTTTGGGAGCGGGAGGGAGGAAGGCCTTGTCAGTATGTCACGATCGCCTCGTAGGCCTTTACCAATTTGAGCGGGTCCTTGACCGAAAATTCGTTGCTCTCGATTCGTTGCACCAGATCCGGATAGTTGGCGAAAGTCTGTTTGGCGAACCGGACGAAGTTTTTCTGCGTGCTTTCGGGGTTCTCTCCCGCGGTGCTGACCGACAGTACCCGCGCGGCGGGTTCGTCTTTGAGTTTTACGTAGCACCAGCGTTCTTTCTGCAGAGCGGTGCGCAGGCCGGTCGTCTGTTCCGTTTCGCGGAATTCGGTCAGCAGCGCGATGCCGTCCTTGCCCCGGTAATCTTCGCGAAACAGGACGGGCATCCGGTAACGGCCTTTCTCTTTTTTAGTGTCCGGAGAGTTCGATTTGAACATTCGGTAGCGAATCTCCCGGACATAATTGACGGTATCGCCGTCAAGCCCGACCATGACGATGCGGTCGATCTCTCCGATCGGATAGCGGCGGGGCTTGGCGGTGGGACTCTGGCTCAGATCAACGTACTGGATCGTCGAATAGAACGGCGAGCGGAGGTAGCCTTCTTGCTGTGTGCCGTCCTTCATGATCAGGGTAGTCGTTCCCTGTGCCGATACGGATTGAACCGACAGCACAATCGTCAGGCACAACGCTGAAAACGAGATGAGTTTTTTCATAATAGCGTATTTCGTTTTACGGTTATTGGTTTCATGGCCCGGATCGCGTTTTCCTTGCGGAGCATGGCGATCCGTTATGTTTTATAAGATGCTTTATACGCGCCGTTCGTTACAAAGGAAAATAAAAAAAATGATTTTTCGCTATTTTTTGGTCCATTATTTACAGGCTTTCCGCTTCGCGGATCCACATGGCGGGCGAAGCGTCGCTCGGCATACGCCAGTCCCCGCGGGGCGACAGACTGACCGATCCCACTTTCGGCCCGTCGGGCAATGCCGATCGTTTGAACTGTTGCGAGAAGAAACGCCGTAAGAATACGGTCAGCCACTTTTTGACGGTTTTCGCGTCGTATTTTCCGGCGAACGCCCGGCAGGCCATGAAATGGAGTTTGGCCGGGCGGCAGCCGAACCGGACGAAATGGTACAGAAAAAAGTCGTGCAGTTCGTAAGGGCCGACCAGGTCTTCGGTCTTTTGTACGATTTCGCCCTTTTCGTCGGCAGGCAGCAGCTCCGGACTGATAGGGGTGTCGACGATGTCGAGCAACCACCCCCGGGCGACTTCGTAGTCGGGATGCGCGGCCACCCAGCGCACCAGGTGGCGAACGAGGGTTTTCGGAACCCCGCAATTGACTCCGTACATCGACATGTGGTCGCCGTTGTAAGTAGCCCAGCCCAGCGCCAGTTCGGAAAGGTCGCCGGTGCCGATCACCAGTCCGCCCGTGCGGTTGGCCAGATCCATTAGGATCTGCGTGCGTTCGCGGGCCTGGGCGTTTTCGTAGGCGACGCTGCGGTCGGCGTCGTCCATCCCGATGTCGCGGAAATGGACGGCGCAGGCTTCGCGGATGCTGATTTCGCGGATGCCGACCCCGAGCGATTCCATCAGTCGCAGGGCGTTGGTATGGGTGCGGTCGGTCGTTCCGAAACCGGGCATCGTGACGCCGAGAATGTTGCGGCGCGGGAGTCCCAACTTGTCGAACGTGCGGACGGCTACCAGCAGGGCGAGCGTCGAATCGAGCCCGCCGGAGATACCGACGACGGCCGAATGCGTGCCGGTATGCCGGATGCGCTGCGCCAGTCCGCCGACCTGGATGCTGAAGATTTCTTCGCAGCGCTGCTGCATTTGCTGCGGATCGTCCGGGATGAACGGGCTCGGATTGAAACCGCGTTCGACCGGAAACTGTTCGCGGTCGGCGCGCAGGGCGACCGGGATGCGTTTGCAGAGCGTGCCGCTGCCGTAGGATGCAAAGGTATTGGTTTTGCGCCGCAGGGTCAGCAGCCGTTCGATGTCCGTTTCCGCTACGGTCAGTTGTTCTTCGAGCGAGAAGCGTTCCGATTCGTTCAGAAAGATTCCGTTTTCGGCGATCAGGCCGTTGCCGGCGAAAACCACGTCGGTCGAAGATTCGCCGAATCCGGCCGAGCTGTACAGGTAAGCCGACAGCGTGCGGGCCGACTGCTGGGCGATCAGCGAACGGAGATAAGCGTGCTTGCCGACCATTTCGTCGCTTGCCGACAGATTGACCAGCAGGGTGGCCCCGGCCACTGCGAGGCGGGAGGACGGCGGGTGCGGAACCCACAGATCTTCGCAGATTTCGACACCGAAACAGACTTTCCCGTCTTCGAAAAGCAGGTCGGTCGAGAACGGAACTTGCTGTCCGCACAGTTCGACCGTTTCGCGGTGGGGTTCCGCGCCGGAGGCGAACCAGCGCGCTTCGTAAAATTCGTCGTAATTCGGCAGGTAAGTCTTCGGCACGACTCCGAAAATGATGCCGGAGCCGAATACGACGGCCGTATTGTAGAGCCGGTTGTCGACAGCCAGCGGCATACCGGCGATACAGACCGTCCGGCAGGAGGCCGTGTCGGCGAGCAGCCGTGCGAGAGCCCGTTCGGCTTGTTCGATCAGGAAAGGCTGGCCGAACAGGTCGCCGCAGGTGTATCCGGTGATGCAGAGCTCCGGAAATGCCGCGACGGAGACGCCTTGCCGGTCGGCTTCCCGAATCAATCCGGCGATTCGGGCGATGTTGTGGCTGCAATCCCCCGCCTTCACGCCCGGTGTGGCGGCTGCGATTTTCAAAAATCCGAAGTCCATACGATTCGAGCAATTTGTCCGGTACAAAATTAACGAAAAATGCTGGAACAACCGAGAGAGATGGGAGAAATGACGCTAAAAGACTTTGTACCAATGTCGTTACGGTGTCAGATGAGGTCAAACCGAAAAAGCGGAAAATGCAAGGAAAAGCAGAATATAGCAGGAGAACGGTTTGCAAATCATTACCCAAGAAGATGTAAGATTTAATACATGTAGGACGCTATTGCACCGTTTGTCACCGTTTTGCGTAGCAAGGTTTAACTCGTTGATATTTAACTTTGCAAACAAAAAAACGAGTATGGCAAGAAGTACATTCAAAGTGCTGTTCTACGTGAACGGCAGCAAGGAGAAAAACGGTATTGTCCCCATCATGGGACGAGTGACAATCAACGGTTCTGTGGCGCAGTTCAGTTGCAAGCAGACCATCCCGAAAGCGCTTTGGGATGCGAAGGGCAACAGAGCCAAAGGCAAGAGTATTGAAGCGAGGGACATTAACCACGCTTTAGACAACATCAAGGCGCAAATCATCAAGCACTACCAGCGCATTTCAGACAGAGAGGCGTATGTTACGGCAGAAATGGTGCGCAATGCCTATCAAGGAATCGGCAGCGAGTATGAAACACTGCTTGGAGCGTTTGACAAGGACAACGCAACGTTTCAAAAGCGTGTGGGGACGGACCGTGTAAAAGGAACTTACATGGCAAGGGTTCGTGCAAGAAACCATGTGGCGGCATTCATCAAGGCTAACTACAAGCGAAGCGACCTGTCTATGCTTGAACTGACACCCGACTTCATCAAGGAGTTTGCCGTTTTCCTTTCCACCGACAGAGGATTGCAGAATGGCAGTATATGGACTAACTGCATGTGGCTGAAAGGTGTGGTCATGCGTGCGCACTTCAACGGACTAATACCGAGAAATCCGTTTGCGCAGTTCCATATAAGCCCTAACATAAAGGATCGTGAGTATCTGACGGAAGAAGAACTGAAAACATTGATGACACACGAATTTGCGGATGCCAAACTTTCCTACATCCGTGACATCTTTGTCTTTGCCAGCTTTACCGCACTGTCATTCGTGGATGTCAAGGGACTGACCACCGATGATATAGTGGAGGTGAACGGAGAGAAGTGGATATTATCCAAACGGCACAAGACCAAAGTCCCGTTCCAAGTGAAACTGCTTGACATCCCTTTGCAGATTATCAAGCGTTACGAGGAGTTCCAAACGGACAAGTCCGTTTTCCCGAATCTGAACTATTGGTCTATATGCAAGCCATTGAAAAAGATGATAAAAGAGTGCGGAATCACAAAGGACATCTCATTCCATTGTGCGAGGCATGGGTTCGCAACCCTTGCTCTAAGCAAAGGTATGCCGATTGAAAGCGTCAGCCGTGTGTTAGGACATACGAACATCGTTACAACCCAACTCTATGCGAAAATAACCACGCAGAAGATAGACCACGACCTTACAATGTTCGGTGACAAACTGAACCAATCTTTTGGGAACACAACAATGGCATAGGGCTATGGAAAGAAGTACCATCACAATAGACGAGTTCGGCAATGTTATTTTGCCAAATGACACAACCGATGTATGGATGAACGAATCCGAGTTGTTGGATTTGTTCGGTGTCACCGCCCCGACCGTTCGGGCAGGGATAAAGGCTCTTTGCAAAAGTGGCGCATTGAGGGAGTACGAGATAAAGCGTACCATACGCCTATCCGACAAGTGCAGCATGGAGTTTTACAACCTTGAAACGATAATTGCCCTCGCTTTCCACTTCGGCACATTCGGAGCAAAGCGGGTGCGCAATGCCATCATGAAAAGGCTGTACTTGCGAAAAAAGAAACAAACCATCTTCTTTTCGTTGGGCAATGCCGAAATAGTCAAGCCCAAATACCTCTCGTAGATTGGGATGAGAGACTGACGTAATGCAGTCATTAAATCTGTACGTCAGCACAACAATACGACAGATACTCTGATTTTTTCTCCCGAAAAGCGAAATCCGACCATTCGCATTTCGGGAGTTTTTTTGTCTTTCCAATCCGACTCCATTGACAAACCTTTGAAAGTTTTTGTTCCGAGGGGCTTTTTTCTATATTCTGCTGTATTTTGCGTAACAACCTATTCATTAAATGATTATACTTTTGTGGCTGGTATTTTTCAAACTTAAAACCATTTGATTATGTCAGCTAACAAACAACAAGACAGCCACAAGCCGCCATCAGATGGCAGCGTGGCAAAAGAAGAGTTCATCCGAGTGGGAACATCGCTCTACAAGATTGTGGAGCAGCCGAGACTGAACGGAGGGTATGTAAAGAAACGCATCGCGTGGAACAACGAGACCCTGCGCCAAGACTATGGCAAGGACTACATCGGCAGCGTTCCCAAGTATGACGGTTTCTGCACCGTACCCGAACACATCGGCTACCGCCCTGTGGTCGGTAAGTTCCTTAACCTCTATGAACCGATAGACCACCGACCAAAGGAGGGTGATTTCTCGCACATCCAATCATTGATACGGCACATCTTCGGAGAGCAATACGAGTTGGGGATGGACTATCTGCAACTGCTCTACCTGCAACCCATCCAAAAGTTGCCCATCCTGCTGTTGGTATCTGAAGAACGCAACACAGGCAAGAGTACGTTTCTCAACTTTCTGAAAGCCCTTTTTCAGAACAATGTCACGTTCAACACCAACGAGGATTTCCGCAGCCAGTTCAATTCCGATTGGGCAGGAAAGCTCCTCATCGTGGTGGATGAGGTGCTGCTCAACCGCAGGGAGGACAGCGAGAGGTTGAAGAACCTCAGTACAACCCTATCCTATAAGGTGGAAGCTAAAGGCAAAGACCGTGACGAGATAGCGTTCTTTGCCAAGTTCGTGCTATGCTCCAACAACGAGTATCTGCCCGTAATCATAGATGCAGGAGAAACACGCTATTGGGTACGCAAGATTGAACGCTTGCAGTCCGATGATACCGACTTTCTGCAAAAACTGAAAGCGGAGATACCCGCTTTTCTTCATTTCCTGCAACACAGACAGCTATCCTCCGAAAAGGAAAGCCGTATGTGGTTTGCCCCATCCTTGCTGCATACAGAAGCCTTACAGAAGATAATCCGCAGCAACCGCAACCGATTGGAGATAGAGATGCAAGAACTTATCCTTGACATCATGGATAGTGTTGGTACGGATACTTTCTCTTTCTGCTACAACGACCTTCTTCTTTTGCTGGTACACTCACAGGTAAAGGTGGAGAAGCACCAAGTCCGTAAGGTATTGCAGGAGTGCTGGAAATTAACTCCTGCACCGAATACGCTTACTTACAACACCTATCAAGTGGACTATACCCGAGAGTGCCGCTATTCTCCCATACGGAGGATAGGACGGTTTTATACCGTAACAAGAGAACAGTTGACAACACTCTGATTATTTTGATAAAATGATGAATAAGGATATAACTACACTGATATATAAAGGTTTGTACTCTCATCAAACATTCATCAAAAACATCTTACTGATGAAAAAAGGAAACAGGTCAGGCAGACCATACGCTATATGGCAAATGATGATTTTCTCTTTTGGTAAGTGCTTTGATGAAACTATGATGAGGATGTATAATATTGTTATCCAATAGTTTGTCATACACATTCATCAATTCATCGGTTTTACAATCATCATCAAACCATAGGAAAATTATGAACATACAGGAAGTAAAGAACATACGCATTGCAGACTATCTGCAAAGTTTGGGCTATACGCCCGTCAAACAACAAGGCAACAGCCTTTGGTACAAATCACCGTTGAGAGAAGAAAAGGATGCCTCTTTCAAGGTAAACACCGAGCTTAACAAGTGGTACGATTTCGGACTTGGCAAGGGCGGCAACATCATCGCATTGGCAGAGGAACTATACGCAACCGACTATGTGCCTTACTTGCTCAATAAGATAGCGGAGCGAGTACCGCACATCCGTCCCGTATCTTTCTCTTTTCGCCAGCAGTCATCCGAACCGAGTTTCCACCAGTTAGAGGTGGGAGAACTTACCCATCCTGCATTGCTCCGTTACTTGCAGGAAAGGGGCATAAACACCGACTTGGCAAGATTGGAATGTAAGGAACTGCACTTCATCCATAACGGCAAGCCCTATTTCGCCATCGGCTTCCCGAATGTGGCTGGAGGGTTTGAAGTGCGCAACCGTTTCTTCAAGGGCTGCATCGCACCGAAGGACATCAGCCATATATGCCAGCAGGGAGAACCGAGAGAAAAATGCCTAGTGTTCGAGGGTATGATGGACTACCTGTCATTTCTTACGTTGCGGATGAGGAACTGCCCGATCATACCCAACCTTGATGGGCAGGATTACATCATCCTTAATTCGATTGCCAATGTTTCCAAAGCCATAGACGTGCTGCATAGGTACGAGCGCATCCATTGCCTGTTTGACAATGACGAGGCAGGAAGAAATGCCTACTTGGACTTGGCGAGAGAGTTCAGTGGTCGCATCTGCGACTTCTCCGACAACTACAACGGACACAAAGACCTGAACGCTTACCTGTGCGACAAGCCCATGTCCCAATCGGAAAAACCGATAACGGAGAAGAAGCAAGTCCAATCCGCAAGGCGGATGATACAGCCACCGAAAAAGAAAGGGTTGAAGATGTAAGGGGATGCTTGCAGCGGTACGGATATTTACCGATGGAAAATACCGTAGCTTATTAGGGAATTTTCCGAGCCGCATTGCAAGCAACGCTGAAAATTCCCCAATAAGCCAAAGAGGTTGCACCTCTCTGGACTCTCCAAGACCAACGGCAACAGCCGTACATAAGCAATAATCAAACGATGTTTCACAAGCAGAATAAGAAAGGAATTATATATGGGATTCGTAGTATTACACATGGAAAAGGCGCACGGTTCCGACAGCGGAACGACCGCCCACATCGAGCGTTTCATCATACCGAAGAACGCAGACCCCACACGCACACACCTTAACCGAAAACTCGTCACATACCCCGATGGAATAAAAGACCGCACGGCAGCCATTCAAAAGAGATTGGAGGAAGCAGGACTGACACGCAAAATCGGGAACAACCAAGTTCGGGCTATCCGTATCAATGTGTCGGGAACGCACGAGGATATGAAGCGTATCGAAAAGGAGGGCAGACTTGACGAATGGTGTGCCGACAATATGAAATACTTTGCCGACCTGTTCGGCAAGGAGAATATCGTGGCTGCACACCTGCACAGGGACGAGGAAACGCCACACATACATATTACCCTCGTTCCGATTGTCAAGGGAGAGCGCAAGCGCAAGAAACGTGAGGAACAGGTAAAGAAGCGGTATCGAAAGAAACCAACCAATGCCGTCCGCCTGTGTGCCGATGATATCATGACACGCTTGAAGCTGAAATCCTACCAGGACAGTTATGCCATAGCGATGGCAAAGTACGGTCTGCAACGTGGCATAGACGGCTCACAGGCTCGTCACAAGTCCACACAGCAGTATTATCGAGACATACAGAAACTTGCTGACAGCTTGAAATCGGAAGTGGTGGATTTGCAGGAGCAGAAAACCGAAGCGGAGCAGGAACTCAGACGAGCCAAGAAAGAGGTGCAGACCGAGAAACTGAAAGGCGCAGCCACCACAGCAGCGATCCACATTGCAGAAAGTGTCGGTTCTCTTTTCGGAAGCAACAAAGTTAAGATTTTGGAACGCAGAAACGAGGATTTGCAAGACCGCATCCTCGAACTTGAAGAAGAAGCTCGACACAGGGAACAGCAACAGGCAAAGCACATACAGGAGATAACGGATGCTTACGAACAGCGGCACCGCAAGCTGTCCGAATTCGTGGATTATGTCAAGCACTATTTCCCGTATGTGGAGAAGCTGATGCCAACCATCAAATTTCTGCGTGATACGCTGAACTTTGGCGATGCTCTCATCAGAAAGTTATGCACGTTCAAGGATGTTTCCATCAAAGGGGAACTCTATTCTTGTGAGTTTAACCAGCATTTCAAGGCAGACAAAACGATATGCTCACTGAAAGAGGACAAGGAGGGGAATTTCAACCTCCACATAGACGGAGTTTCACATGTCAGTTGGTTCAGACGGAAGAAAGAGGAGTTTATTGAGAAGCTGAGACCACAAGCAAGGAGACAAAATCGGGGTATTAATTTGTAAATCAAAATAAAGTCCGTGATAGTTGAATGACATATCACGGATTTTTTATACTTTTGTATTCGGATTGGGGCAACCCTTTTCAAAGACATACGAGAAAAAGAAGAAGCGTTATGCTTATCTTGTACTTGAAAACGTAGGAAATTTTCAATCTGAATACAAGGATAGCATAGTGGTTCTCACGCTATAGCGTGGGCTGCTATTGTTACATCTGTATTCAAGGTTTCCTACGACCTTCAAGTAAGAGTGTGGCATACGGTTCACGCTTATTTTTAACAATTTAAACGTATCTAATTATGAGAGTATTAAAGAGAACAAGTGTATGTTTAAAGTGCATACTTGTCTTAACATTACTATTGTCTGTGCCAACCTACACAAATGCTCAACTAAAAAAAGTTGCTAAAATCGAGAAAGTGAAATCTTTTACAAATGGTTCTGTGGCGCTAAATAAAACAATTATAGATGAAGTAGAAGTGTATTCTGTAACTTTACCTAATAATTCAAAATATCATCAACCAATCGTTTTTTTTCTTGGCAGTAAAGATGAGATGATTAAAAATTTGAAAGACCTATCAGAAGCCTTAGAGACAGGAACAAAGGGTGAGGTCTTTGATTTTACGGTATGTGGAAAAAAATACCAACTTTCTTTTAGTCGTTCATTAGGACAAAAGTGCTTCAAAATCTGGGAGCCTATAAATGTATCAAGCGATTATGGTCGTTTTTTCAAAGCAACGATGGATGACATATTAGAATATATAGAAAACAAAAATTGATTAGCAGTCTAAAAGTATGAGCGATACAAAGCTTTTGTCATTATCAGAAATATTCAACAATAAAATTTTTCGTATTCCTGATTTTCAACGTGGCTATTCTTGGGAAGAACGCCAGTTAGATGACTTTTGGGAAGATATCCAAAACCTTAGCCCCAATAAAATACATTATATTGGATTATTGACAGTAGAACCAATAAATGCAAATGAGGTATCCAATATCGAAAAATGGAAAGATGATTTATGGCTTCTCAAAAAGGGGCTGTCCGCATATTATGTAATAGATGGACAGCAGAGATTGACTACTTTAATTATCTTATTGCATGAAATTTTATGTACGTTTAATGACAATGAAGGCATTAATTACGGACAAAAGAGTGAATGGATAGACCGTTTTTTGTATCGTTCTTACAACCAGCTATATAAGTCTTTTGTATTTGGATATGAAAAGGATAATCCAAGCGATGAGTATTTCAAGACAAAGATTTTAGAACAAGAATCCTCTGCTGCAGACAAGTATCCCGAAACATTGTATACAGCAAATCTTATGTTTGCAAAAGAATATTTCAAAAATAGACTTAAGTCATTGAGTAAAGAGGATAAAGAAGCTATCTTTGATAAGGCAATAAACAGGTTGAAATTCAATTATTATGAAATAGATGACTCATTAGATGTATATGTAACATTTGAGACAATGAACAATAGAGGAAAAGATTTGTCTCATTTGGAACTACTAAAAAACCGTCTAATATATTTGTCCACTTTATTACATGAAGATGATGAAACAAAAGGACGATTAAGAACAGATATTAATGAAACATGGAAAACCATATATGAATATTTAGGTAAAAACAAAGATAATCCATTAGATGATGATGACTTCTTGTTTAATCATTGGATAATGTATTTCACATACGATAGAAGTCAATCTGATGTGTATGCCGAGTTTTTACTTAAGAAAAAATTCACCGCAAAAAATGTATTAAGTGGGAATATCTCAATTAAAGAAATAAGTAATGATAAAAAATAAACTGCCCGTAAGATACACGGGACAGCATTTTACTATAGATAAAGTGCTGATAGATGATGCAATTAAAATTGCGAAAATAAATGAATCCGACACTGTTATAGATATTGGTGCCGGAAAAGGATTTTTGACTGTTCATTTAGTTCGTCAATGCACAAATCTAATTGCAATAGAGAATGATAAATCGCTATTGTCCATTCTAAAAAACAAGTTTTCTAACAACACGAATGTCAAAATTATTGATTGTGATTTTAGATGTTACACCATACCAAAAAGAAATTTTAAAGTTGTGTCTAATATCCCTTTCAGAATAACTTCTGAAATTTTAAAATCCTTGATGTTTGATAGTGTTGAGCATTTTATGGGTGGTTCATTGATAATGCAACTTGAACCTGCCCAAAAGTTATTTTCAAAAAAAGTTTTCAATCCATATATTGTGTTTTATCATACTTTTTTTGATTTAAAACTTATGTATGAAATATCTCATGAGAGTTTTTTGCCACCACCAAAAGTCAAGTCAGCACTTTTAAAGATTGAAAGAAAAAAAATGTCAATAAGTTATGAATTGAAAAGAAAATATCTGAATTTTCTCACTTTCTTGTTGCAAAAACCCGATTTGCCAGCCAGAACTGTATTAAAGACAATATTCAGAAAAAGTCAAGTCAGAGTTATTGCTGATAAATATGGAATAAATCTTAATTGTCAAATTGTTAGTTTGGCTGCAAAACAATGGGAATGTTGTTTTTTGGAAATGTTGGAGAGAGTTCCTGAAAAAAACCATCCCTCTTAATTGTTAGTTGATTAGAGTCTGATTCAGTAAAACAAAATTATTTTTTTTACTGAATCAAGATTAACTGTTTAATACACCATTTTAGTCATTAAGTAACTTCTATTTTACTTCCATGTAATATCCACAGGATTGCGTCTCGGAATAGAAGTTATTTTATAACTTGAATATCCAAATAGCATTGGACAAGCCGCTTTACGTTCTTCTGGTATTGATAACAAATCCTTTAATGGTTTATAATTGTCTATAGCCAACTTTACGAATCCAGCCCAACATGTACCGATACCAAAAGCGGGCGCAGCAATATCAAAATGAGTCAAAGCAATAATTGCTTCGGTAGGGTCATCAATTGGCTCAATAGGAACATGTGCAAAAAGTAAATGGGGAGCATTATGGCAAATCAAATCCAAACCACTATCCCAAGTTGAAATTATTGCAGGTACATAATCTGCTAGAGGATGTGATGTGTTTTGAATAGTTCGCATCCAATCAACGGTTAAACTTGCAACACGATTTACCTCTGATGGTTTATGAATAACAATCCATTTTACTGGTTGTCCATTCCCTCCAGATGGAGCATAACGGGCTATATCAATAACTTTAGCAATTAACTCTTTATTAACTGTCTTTGAAGAATAATGTCTCACAGAACGTCGACTTTTTATATACAATGCTATATTCTGTGGTTCAATCTGACTATCCAAAAAAGACGTATTAATTTTTTCGTCAAGAAGGAAATCTAAGGTAAGAGCCTTCTGTGCACAAAAAGACTCACAATGACCACATTTTAAACAATAATCCAATTTTTCTTCAGGTATGGTTGGATAATTTAAGGCTGTCGATTTATCAATGATTCCCATTACACATACAGTTGCGCAAGTATTGCATTTAGAACATGTTTTTCTGTCTATAAGAATTTGTGGCATTTTTGTCTCCTTTAAATTTTATTCATTATAAAAAATTATATCGACAGCCTATCTAAGTGTGTAAAACAATGGTTCTACATATTTAACATCCAATATTCTAACCATTCAGATAGAATAAAAGAGCACATTCAGAAGTTAGAACGAGTTGGCTGGGGTGCTTTCCCTCCAATGATAATGGCTGTATTTACCAAAGAAACCAATGAGGATTTAATTTGGAATTTTTTAGATGCTTGTGAAAGATTCAATTTCTTGGTTTTTGCTGTATCACACCGTTCTTCAAATACGCAAAATAGCAATCTTTACAGAAAGACAAGAGAGTATTATATGGGACAGTTGGATATAGAAACAATTACGGCAGATATTGACTTTTTGACGGATGGGGAAGACGATGAAAACTATTATGGATGGTTTGATTTGGAAAGATTCAAAAATCATATAAAAGAACTATTCTCAAAAAATGATAGAGAAGGCTTTTATTCATGGAGCGGACTTAGGTATTTTCTCTATGAATATGAATTGTACCTACAAGACAATGCTAATATGAAAGTCTCTTGGGAGGACTTTAACAAGAGAAAGAAAGAGGATACAATTGAACACATATACCCACAATCACCTAATGATATTTATTGGAAAAATCGTTTTGGGCATCTTAAACCTTCAGAAAAACGTCAGTATTTGAATTCTTTGGGAAATCTATTACTATTAAATCGTTCTAAAAATTCAAAGTTGCAGAATTACGATTTTGACAAAAAGAAATGTCTGCTAAACAAAGACGGAAAAGAAATAGGATACTATAATGGCTCGTATAGTGAAATTGAAGTTTCTAAACATAAAGAATGGACTCCAGATGAAATAAAGAAGCGTGGTTTGTTGATGCTGCAATTTATGGAGGAACGGTGGAAATTTAGTTTTGATAATTGGAATATATCAAAAGAGGATATTCTATTTCCTTAACTGACAATTATTGATAATTATTGGGGTGGACATTTGCTGTTTCCACCCCAATATCATATATTTGCACCACGAGCTATTGCTTTGAAGCAAAATGAGGAAGAACGCAGCAAATGTCACAGTTGCCAAGTCATTACCTCAAAATTGGGTAATTCTCTCAAAGTCCTTTGTATAAGGAACTAACAAAGGTATTCCAAAGTTACGAAAAAAATTCGGGGAGTTTTCGGACATACGTCGATTTTCCGTTTCCCGCCGCGTCTTTTTTGAGAAGGGCGGGGCGTGTCTTTGCTGCCGAAGCTTAAAAATAAAAATGTTGTTTTTTCAGTATCAATGCCATTTTTGACTATGGATTCCAAAGTCTGGACGTAGAAATTTACTTGATTTTCCTCTGTGTCGAAAGAATCATCTATGCCGTCAGAACCAAGGACAATAGCGACAGGAAACTTGCCGTCGCCATCAAAACAGTAACGGAACTCGTCTATGGCACCGCTGTCACAAATAGAGGTTGTTTTACTGAGAAAGCATCTTTCAGCGGGTAACGATTTGAAAACCGTACTACTTCATAAATCCGCCTTCCTTTGCGTTACCCCGTTTTTCCCCTTGTCCTCTTTTATTTTCGCAAACACTTTATTTATAATTATTTCGCGTACCTTTCTCCCTTTCTGCTCGTCTTTTCCAGAGATTTTTCGTAATTTTGTAAGTTAATAGCATACGTTTCAATAAAAAAATAAAACATCGAAACCATGAAAATCACGATTATCGGAGGGGGCAACATCGGCGGCGCCATCGCCGGAGGACTGGCGGCCAGCACATTGATGAAAGCATCGGATCTGACCGTAGCGGATCCTTCAGCCGCCGCGCTCGAACGAATCAAGGGCCTGAACTCCGCGATCCGGACGTCTCAGGATAACGCCGCGGCCGTAGAAGGAGCCGACCTGATCATCCTGGCCGTCAAACCGTGGCTGGCCGAAGAGGTATCCGCCACGTTCCGGGATAAACTCAACTTCGACCGGCAATGCCTCGCATCGGTCGTGGCGGGCGTCAGCTTCGAAAAACTGAAAACCATGCTCGACAACGGGAAAGACGTCCGCCCGGCGTTGCTGCGGCTGATCCCGAATACGGCGATCTCGCTGCGCGAGAGCGTCACGTTCATCGCATCGGACGGCGCTTCGGAAAGCCAGCTGAATGCCGTGGTCACGCTGTTCAAAGAACTCGGACAGACCGTAGTGGTATCGGAAGCGATGATGGCGGCCGGCACTTCGCTGGCGTCGTGCGGAATCGCTTTCGCGCTGAAATACCTCGGCGACTCGATCAAAGGAGGCGTCGAACTGGGCTTCGACGAAACCCAGTCGCGCGAGATCGTCATGCAGACGATGCGCGGCGCGCTCGCCCTGCTGCAAGCCAACGGCACGATGCCGCAAACCGAGATCGACAAGGTGACCACGCCCGGCGGACTGACGCTGAAAGGACTCGACGCGATGGCCGAAGGCGGTTTCAGCGAAGCCGTCCGCGCCGGATTGCTCAAAAGCCGTTAACGACCGTACAGCAAAGATTATGAACAACTCATACAGATTCAAACGGATTGTCGTAAAGGTAGGCAGCAACGTGCTGACCCGCCCGGACGGGACGCTCGACACGACGCGGATGTCGGCGCTGACCGACCAGCTCGCCGCGCTGCACCGCGCAGGCGTCGAGGTGATTCTCGTGTCGTCGGGGGCCGTCGCATCGGGACGCAACGAGCTGAAGACGCAACGGAAACTGGATTCCGTTTCGGCCCGCCAGCTCTTTTCGGCCGTCGGACAGGTGAAGCTGATCAACCACTACTACGAGTTGTTCCGCGAATACGGCATCACCTGCGGACAGGTGCTGACGACCAAAGAGAACTTTTCGACGCGGCGCCACTACCTGAACCAGCAGCACTGCATGTCGGTGATGCTCGAAAACGGCGTGATCCCGATCGTCAACGAGAACGACACGATCTCGCTGACGGAACTGATGTTCACCGACAACGACGAGCTGTCGGGCCTGATCGCCGCGATGATGGACGTCGAGGCGCTGATTATCCTCAGCAACATCGACGGCATCTACAACGGCAACCCGGCAGACCCCGCATCGAGCGTACTGCGGGAGATCGGCTCGCAGCGCGACGACCTGGCGCAGTACATCTGCACCGGGAAATCGCAGTTCGGCCGCGGAGGTATGCTGACCAAATGCCGAATCGCGATGAAGGTGGCCGACGAAGGGATCGAGGTAATCGTGGCGAACGGCAAACGAGACAACATCCTGCCGCAACTGTTGGCCGAACAATCCGAAGTCGTCTCGACGCGCTTCGTTCCGGCCCCGCGAACGATCTCGCAGGTCAAAAAATGGATCGCCCATTCGGAAGGATTCGCCAAAGGCGAGCTGCACATCAACGAATGCGCTTATACGGCTCTGACGGGCCCGTCGGCGACGAGCCTGCTGCCGATCGGCGTAAACCGTGTGGAAGGGGAGTTCGAGAAGGACGACATCGTCCGCATCGTCGCCCCGAACGGCGAACCGATCGGGGTCGGGCGCGTCGCCTGTAGCAGCGCCAGGGCGCGCCAAACGATGGGACAAAAAGGAGGAAGGCCGGTCGTCCATTACGACTACCTATACCTCGACTGACAGGAAAACGATTAACAAACGATACAGAAAGCCATGCAACTGAAAGACTGTTTTGAAAAAGCGCTCGAAGCGTCGCGGGAATTGAACTGCGTTTCCGCATCGAAAATCGACCGGACGCTGACCGCACTGGCCGACGCCGCCGAAAAGCACACGGACGAAATCCTCGAAGCCAACCGGGAGGACCTGGCGCGGATGGAGCCGTCCGACCCGATGTACGACCGCCTGCTGCTGAACCGCGAACGCATCGCGGGCATCGCCGCCGACATCCGCAATGTCGCGTCGCTGCCGTCGCCGCTGGGAAAAATACTGAGCGAAACAGTCCGTCCGAACGGAATGAAGATCACGAAAGTAAGCGTACCGTTCGGCGTGATCGGCGTGATTTACGAAGCGCGGCCGAACGTCGGATTCGACGTTTTCTCGCTGTGCCTGAAATCCGGCAACGCCTGCATCCTGAAAGGAGGCAGCGATGCCCGGTATTCGAACGAGGCGATCGTTCGGGTCATCCGGGAGGTGTTGCGCGAACAGGGATTGGACGAAAACTGCGTAACGCTGATGCCGGCCGACCGAGCGGCGACCGCCGAACTGCTAAACGCCGTGGGTTACGTCGACCTGATCATTCCGCGCGGCAGCAAAGGGCTGATCGACTTCGTCCGGCAGAACGCGCACGTCCCGGTCATCGAAACGGGAGCGGGCATTTGCCACACCTATTTCGACCGCGACGGAGACCTGAAAAAGGGAACCGCCATCGTACTGAACGCCAAAACGCGCCGCGTAAGCGTATGCAACGCGCTCGACTGCCTCGTTTTCCATCGGGACAGGCTCGCCGACCTGGCCGCCTTATGCGCGCCGCTGGCCGGCAAAAACGTCGTTATCCTTGCCGACGGAGAGGCATGGAAAGCCCTGAACGGGCACTATCCGGCGGAACTGCTGCAACCGGCCGACGAACACAGCTTCGGGACGGAGTTCCTCTCCTACCGCATGTCGGTGAAAACGGTCGACTCGGTCGACGAGGCGATCCGACACATCGCGCGCTACTCGTCGCGGCACAGCGAAGCCATCGTATCGGAAAACCCGGAGACGATCCGACTGTTCTTACAGCGGGTCGACGCCGCCTGCGTATACGCCAACGTATCGACCGCCTTTACGGACGGCGCCCAGTTCGGCCTCGGAGCCGAAATCGGGATCAGCACGCAGAAGCTGCATGCCCGAGGCCCTATGGCGCTTCAGGAGCTGACCTCTTACAAATACATCGTCGAAGGAGACGGACAAACCCGCGCCTGACAGTACCGTCCGGAAGCGGACACCGACCTCCCGCCGGAACGGTCGGAGGAAATAAAAAACAAACGAAGCGGCCCGAAATATTTCGGGCCGCTTCGTTACCGGATTCAAGACAAAACGATTCACTGTCACCGGATACGAGCGCCGATCCGTACCCGGCTCCGTCCGGTTTCGAATTTTCTCCGAGAAAAAACTTTTCCGGCAATTACTTTTTAAAAATAAAATAGACCGCCATCACCATGCACACGAAAGCCATCAGATGGTTCCAGCGGAACGTCTCGGTTTTGAAAAAAGTCAGGGCGAATACGGTGAACACGGTGAGAGAAACCACCTCCTGAATAATTTTCAATTGGAAAAGCGTGAAGGGCCCTCCGTTCCCCTGAAACCCGATCCGGTTGGCCGGCACCAGGAAAATGTATTCGAAAAACGCGATGCTCCAGCAGAACACGATCACCAGCAACTGGGGCAGCGTGTCGAACCAACGCTGCCCCCGCAGATGCAGCTGTCCGTACCATGCGAAAGTCATGAAAATATTGGAGATAACGAGCATCCCGATTGTAAGATAAGGTTTCATTATGGATCAAATCAATTTTTGCGCGACAAAATTACAAACTATTCGTAAATTTACGCTTGTCAAACAAAATTTCAAAAAGAACGATTATGACCGATACATATCCGACTACCGACAAAACGCTCGAAGTGACCTACATCGGTCACGCTTCGGTAATGTTTCGCTACGGGGACGAAATCATCCACGTCGATCCTTACGGCGACATAGCCGATTACAGCGGGCTTCCGAAAGCCGACCTGATCCTGATCACCCACCATCACGGCGACCACCTGGACTCCTTCGCGATCGCCGATATCGAGAAGCCCTCGACGCAGATCATCGGCAGCCCGTTGGCGATCCGCGAACTCGGACGCGGCCAAGCGCTGAAAAACGGAGAAGAAACCGCCTGGAACGAATTCCGCATACGCGCCACAGCCGCCTACAACCGGATCGCCATGCGTTCGCCGGGGGTTCCGTTCCATATTAAAGGCGAAGGAAACGGCTATCTGCTCGAAGTGGCGAACCTGCGGATCTATATCGCTGGAGACACCGAACTGATCCCGGAGATGGAAAAGCTGGGTCCGGTCGATATCGCCTTCCTGCCGAAAAACCTGCCCTACACGATGAGCGACCAGATGTTCGTCGAAACGGCCCGGCTGATCCGTCCGACCTACCTGTACCCCTACCACTATTTCGAGGTCGACCGGGAAACGCTGCAAAAAGCGTTGCCGGCCATTCGGATCCGTTAAGACGTTTCGTAAACCGCAACGGCACGGGGCCGACCGTTCCGAACGCCCACCCTATTTTCCGGTTTTCGCGGACGGCAACCGCTCTTACGTAAAAACCGGAGCCGACCGCCGTTCAATAGCGTACCCGACCGGACGAATCAATCCGGAAAATTCATATCTTTGCGACGGGAAAGCGGAATCGTCTACCCGCTTCCCGAAAAACGCAACCGAACAGCATGCTTGCCGTCATCATTACCGTCGTCGTTTCGCTGGCTCTATCCGCATTTTTTTCGGGTATGGAGATCGCGTTCCTGTCGTCGAACAAACTGAAACTCGAAATCGAAAAGAAACAAAGCCGGGCGTTCGGCTACGTGGCCGGCCTGTTCTCGAAATATCCGGGACAGTACATCACGACGATTCTGGTGGGCAACAACCTGGCATTGGTCATCTACTCATTGCAGATGAGCGTATTGATCCAACTGTTGCTCGTCCGGAGCGGACTGATCCTCGGCAACGGCGCGTCCTACGTGATCGAAACGCTGGTATCGACGCTGATCATCATCTTCACGGCCGAATTCATCCCGAAGGCGGTCGTACACCTGAACCCGAATTTCTACTATAAAAACTTTGCAGTCCCGGTCTACTTTTTCTACCTGCTGTTCTATCCGGTCGCTAAACTGACGACTCTGATCGCGGTGGGTATCTTCAAAATCTTCGGGTTGTCGCTGAACCGCGAACAGCGGATCAACACGTTCAACAAAGTGGATCTGGCCCACCTGCTGGACGAAGTCTCGGACAGCCCCGAACAGCAGCAAAACGAAAAAGACATCCGCCTGTTCCAAAACGCGCTCGACTTTTCCGACCGGCTGGTGCGCGACTGCATGGTTCCCCGCGTCGACATCGAAGCGGTCGAACAGAACTGTCCGGTCGAAGAAGCGACCAGACGTTTCGTCGAAACGCAGTTTTCGCGATTGCTGGTCTACGACGGGAGTATCGACAACATCATCGGTTTCATCCATACCAAAAACCTGTTCCAGCAACCCGGAAGCATCCTGGAAATCATTAACAAGGTGGATTACGTGCCGGAAAGTATGCCGACCCGGAAACTGCTGGCCACCTTTATCAAGAAACACCATTCGGTGGCGGTGGTGATCGACGAGTTCGGAGGGACGGCCGGCATGGTGACCAGCGAGGATATCCTCGAAGAGATCTTCGGAGAGATCGAAGACGAACACGACTCGCAGGATCTGGTGGAGAAAAAGATGAGCGACACGGAGTTCCTGTTTTCGGGCCGGCTCGAGATCGAAGCCATCAACGAAAAATACCGGCTCGACTTCCCCGAAAGCGACGACTACGACACGCTGGCAGGCTATGTAATTTCGAAGTACCAGGGCATACCCGGAGTCGGCGAAACCATCCTGGCAGACAACAAACGGCTCAAAATCCTGCGCGTAAACGCCTCTAAAATCGAACTGGTACGCGTCACGATCCTCTGAAAAGACCGCAAAACGGGCCCGAACCGGACGCAGCGGGGAGAAAAATGGAGAATCTTAACTCCGTTTTGTTATTACAAAAAAGAATTTTATTACCTTTGGAACCTGTTATATGTTTCAAACGCAGTAAACAAAAACTAAATCTCTAATATGGCAACATTAAACACATTAAGGACCCGGGGCGGAATTATCGTGTCCGTGGTGATCGGAATCGCTCTGCTCTCTTTTCTGTTGGGCGATTTCGGGAACACGGGAGCCAAGCTGATGAACGATCGCAAAATGAAAGTCGGCACGATCAACGGCGAGAAAATCGGTTACGCCGAATTCGCCGATAAGGTCGACGTTTATACGAAAGCCCTGGAGACCATGTACGGATCGCAGAGCCTTTCGGCCGAGCAGCAGGAGAATGTGAAAAACCAAGTATGGCAGGCGCTGATCATGCAGTACGCCTGGGAGCCCGGCTTCGAACAATCGGGACTTCAGGTCAGCGAGAACGAGCAGATCGACATGGTGGACGGTTCGTTCATCTCGCCGGTGATCCGCACCACTTTCACGAATCCCAACACAGGAACCTTCGACCCGGCGATCGTGCGCAATTTCGTGACCCAGATAGACAAAGATCCCACCGCGGCGCTGGTTTGGAACTTCATCAAAGACCAGATGATTCAGCAGCGTTACCTGTCCAAATACATCACGCTGGTCGCCAAGGGAATGTACGTTACGGATCTCGAAGTGGAACAGGGCGTCGCCAATTCCGACATAACCAGCGCCATTTCGTACATCGTCAAGGACTATTCGCAGGTCGCCGATTCGACGATCGACATCTCGCAAGCCGAAGTCAAAAAATATTACGACGCTCATAAGAATATTTTCCGTCAGACGGCCTCGCGCGACATCGAATACGTATTGTTCGACGTATTACCTTCGGACAGCGATTACGTCGATGCCGAAAAGCACATCAACGAGATCGCCGCGGAATTCGCCGTCAGCGAAACCCCGCTGCAATACGCCACGCTGAACTCCCAGAACCCGACCGAAAAACGGTATTTCACGGAAGATCAGTTGCCCGCCGAACTGGCCGCGTTCGCCTTCGGAGCGAACAGCAACGGAATGTACGGCCCGACCAAAGAAGGAGACATGTACACGATGGCCCGCGTGGCCGATTCCAAAATGCTGCCGGACTCGGTCGGAGCGCGTCACATCCTGATCGGAGCCGACCAGAAGGCCACTGCGGACAGCATTCTGAACGCGCTGAAAGGCGGCGCCTCCTTCGCAGAACTTTCGGCGACCTATTCGCAGGACCCCGGAGCGAAAGCGAAAGACGGCGACCTGGGCGTCTTCCAGCCCGAACAGATGGTTCCGGAATTCAGCGAAGCCGTCCTGGAAACGCACAAGGGCGACTATTTCACCGTCCAGACGCAGTTCGGTATCCATGTCGGACAGGTAACCTACAAGAGCGAACCGAAGAAAAAAGTGCAGTTGGCCACGATCACCTATAAAATCGAACCGAGCGAAACGACCCAGCAAACCATCTACGCCAACGCCAGCAAATTCATCAGCGAAGCGGCCGGATCGTACGAAAACTTCGAAAAAGCGGCTACGGACAATTCGCTGTCGAAACGGGTCGTACGGATCAAAAATACCGACCGCAACGTCAGCGGCATCAACAATTCGCGTGAAATCGTCCGCTGGGCCTATAACGGAAACAAAGGCGACGTATCCGCCATCATGGAAGTGGACGGCAATTACGTAATCGCCGCCATCACCGGCGTTTCGGAAGACGGAATCGCACCGCTCGAAACCGTATCTCCGCAGATCGTTTCGATCCTGCGCGAACAGAAAAAAGGCGAAATCCTGGCTCAGGAGATGACCGGAAGCTCGCTGGCCGAAGTGGCATCCAAACTGAACCTGGAAGTCAAAGAAGCGGCTAACATCGACTTCAACTCGTTCTACATCGAAAGCGTCGGCGTAGAACCGAAGTTGATCGGAGCCGTTACCGGAGCGAAGGAAAATACGCTGTCGAAACCCGTTGCCGGACAGAAAGGCGTCTTCCTGTTCGACGTAACTTCGAGAGCCAAAGTGGACAACGTAACCCCGGAAAGCGAAAAGGTACGCCTCGAAGCGAGCGCGCAGGCCTATATTATGGAGCGCGTCAACCAGGCGTTGACCGAACAGAGCAAGATCACCGACAACCGTGTGAAATTCTTCTAACGGAACCGGGAATCGGACATCCGATCCTATAACCCGAGCGGGGCGGACTTCGAAGTCCGCCCCGCTTGTTTTTCGCTTTCTCCGTATTATCCGGAGAAAAATCCTGTTCCGGGTTATCTTTTCGACGAATCGGGGGACTGCGCCGAATCGGTCTCCGTATGCTTCAAATATTTATCGAGCCATCCGAAAAACTCCCGGTTCCAAACCAAAGAATTCTGCGGTTTGAAAATCTGGTGGGCCTCGTCTTCGAACGACACCAACCGGCTCGGCACCCCCATCAGCCGGGCCGCCGTAAAGGCCTGCAAGCTCTCGGTATACGGAATCCGAAAATCGCCCTGACCCGAAAAAATCAGAATCGGAGTATCCCAATTTTTCACGAACTTATGGGGCGAATTGGCATACGACCGCTGCGCCGTCGTGTCGTCGCTCCAGTACGGACCGCCCAGATCGTTGTTCGGAAACCATAGTTCCTCGGTCGCCCCGTACATGCTCTCCAGATTGAACATCCCGCAATGGGCTATAAAAGCTTTGAAGCGTTTTTGATGATGCCCGGCCAGAAAAAACACCGAATATCCGCCGTAGCTCGCCCCGACGCAGCCCAACCGGCCGCCGTCCACCCACGGTTCCGCGGCCACATCGTCGATCGCGCTCAGGTAATCGCGTATATTCTGCCCGCTGTAATCGCCCGAAATCTGATCCAGCCACTGCTGTCCGAACGAAGGCACGCCGCGCCGGTTCGGTGCGACGACCACGTATCCCTGCGCCGCCATCAACTGCAAATTCCAACGGTAACTCCAGAACTGGCTTACGACGCTTTGCGGTCCTCCCTGACAGTACAGCAGCGCCGGATAGCGTTCGGTCGAATCGAAATCCGGCGGCAGCACGACCCACGTCAACATTTGCCGGCCGTCGGTAGTCCGTATCCAACGTTCGCGCACCTCCCCCATCCGGATATGATCGTAGATTTCCGGATTGGTATTCGTGATCCGGGTCATCGTTCCGTCCGCCGGATCGATCCTGAAAAGTTCGGTCGGAGCGGACAGCGAAGTCACTTCGCCGACCAGTTCGCCCCCGTTCAGCGTAATCGCATTGACATCGTGCGCCCCTGCGGTCAGCACGCGCACCGAATCGTCCGCCAGGTCGACCCGGCACACCTGATAGGTTCCCCGCACAGGCGCAATGAAATACAACGTCCCGTTCCCGTCCCAACGCACGTTTCCCGCATTGTAATCGAAGTTCCGGGTCAGGTAGCGTTTTTCGCCGGTAGCCAGCGTTTCGACGAACAGTCGGCTCTTGTCCGACTCGTTCCCGGCCCGCTCCATACTGGTGAACGCCAACATCGAATCGTCCGGCGAGAAAACCGGATATTTGTCGTACCCGGGCATCCCTTCGGTCAGGTTGCGCGTCTGCCCGGACGCAAGGTCGTAAAGGTACACGTCCGAATCGGTGCTGAGCGCATACGCTTTCCCGGTCAGCTTCTTACAGGTATAGGCCAATTGGGTTCCGGCGCGGTTCCACGCGATTTCCGAAATATCGAAATAGGGCGCCGTCGGGGCATCCCACGGCTCGCCCGGCATAATATCCGTCCCTCCGGTCACTTTCGCGCCGCCCGTCAGCGGAGCGATGAAAATATGACGGTAGCTCCCGTCGTCCCAATAATTCCAGTGGCGCTCCATCAGGTCGTCGTAAATCTTCGCCTTCGAACGGTCCAGATCGGGATAAATTTCCGGCGAACTGCGCTTTTCGACCGGCACCCGGGCGACGTACATCAGCCGGTTCTCCGACGGAGCGACCGAAAAGCCCTCGACGCCGCCGGAGATGTCGGTCACCTGACGACGGTTGTTCCCGTCCGGAGCCGCACACCAAACCTGGTCGCTGCCTCCGTGGTCGGAAATAAAATAGATCGTACGTCCGTCTGCGCTCCACTGAGGCGACGACTCGTTGCTGCCGGGATCGGTGACCCGGATCCATTTGCCCCCGGATACCGGCGCCGAACGGATATTGGTCACTCCCTTGTTCTCTTTCATGTCGTAGGTCGTAACCGTATAAAGCACGGTACGGCCGTCGGGCGAAAGGACGGCGCTGCCGACCCTCTTTATTTTCCACATTACCTCGGGCGTCAGTATCCCCGCCGATCGTTCGGCATCGGTCAGTACATGGTCAGCACTCATCTTATCATCGTTTTTTCGGAAAGAACAGCCGTACGGCAAAACCATCCATACGCAGCATACGGCTTTCAGTACAAAGAACAGACCTCTTTTCATCGTTCGAACGTTTAGTATCCGGCAGCCCTACCGCACCGGATAACCGGCTTCCCGAAAAACGTCGCCGATCGTATAATAGGTGCCGCTCAGCAGTTCGGGCACCCGTTCGGGCGCGATCCATTCGGCCCGGGTAATCCCTTCGACCGTCTGCGGCTGCGGTCGTTGCCCTCCGACGTAGCGCATGTGATACCAAGCCGTCCGTTTCAGCACCCACTGCTCCCGAATCCGGTAACAGTGGAACGTGTGCGTGATCGGCTCTTTCCGTTGCAGTTCTTCGATTCGCAGACCGCACTCCTCGCTGACTTCCCGCACGGCGCAGTCTTCGATCCGTTCGCCCGGTTCGAGTTTTCCCTTCGGCAAATCCCAGCGGCCGTTGCGGAAAATCATCAGCACTTTCGCCGCATCGTCGACCACCAAACCGCCGGCCGCCTCGATAAAAGGCAGCGATGCCCGGAATTCGTCGAAAATACGCTCAATATTTTCGGATATTACGTATAACTTTTTGGTAAATTGAAGTTTTTGCAAGAACTTTGTAATAGCGGGCGTTTCGCCGGGAGCCACCCGGAATACTTCGCCCTGCGGATCGGCCGGAAGCTGCTGCGCGAACAGCACGGCACTGTTTTCAATATAAACTTTATACATGGTAATAATGTGTGATTTAGACAAAAAAGTCGCTGAAAGTCTGTTACAAATTAAGGCAATTAAATTAAATCCGACAAATCATTTCACCTGGGCGTCGGGCTGGTATTCGCCCATCTACTGCGATAACCGCAAGATCCTCTCCTATCCGGCCGTCCGGAAGGAAATCTACGAAGGATTCGTAAAGATCATCTCCGAAAAATATCCCGACGCAGACATCATCGCCGGCGTAGCCACCGGAGCTATCGCGCACGGCGTACTGGTCGCCGAAAAAATGGGCAAGCCGTTTATCTACGTCCGCAGCTCGCCGAAATCGCACGGGCTGACCAACCAGGTCGAGGGCGAATACTGGCCGGGAGCCAAAGTGGTCGTGGTCGAAGACCTGGTCTCCACCGGCGGCAGCAGCCTGAGCGCCGTCGAAGCGCTGCGCGAGGGGGGATGCGACGTGCTGGGCATGGTCGCGATCTTCACCTACGGTTTTCCGACCGCCGAAGAAAATTTCGCCGGAGCGGACGTGAAGCTCGACACACTGAGCAACTACAAAACGATGATCGAACTGGCTGTCAACCAGGGCTACGTCCACGAAGACGAATTGCAGACCCTGAAGGAGTGGCGCCGCGACCCGGCGAACTGGAAAAAATAAGCGGCACGAAAATGGAGAAATACGAAAGCAAACACGTCCGGATCCGGCGGCCGGCTTCGATGATTTACAGCGTCCTGTCGCGCTTCGACAACCTCACGCCGGTACTGGCCGACAAAGTGGAAGGCTGGACGGCGGAGGAGAATACCTGCTCGTTCAAGGCGAAGGGGTTTCCCGTCAGCCTGCGGATCGTCGAGAAAGAGCCGCACAAGCTGGTCAAAGTGACCGGCGAAGACGGCTCCCCGATGGATTTCACGTTCTGGGTGCAGTTGGTCAGCGTCGACGAGCAGGACACCCGGATGCGCATCGTACTGCATGTGCAACTGAACATGATGATGAAGATGATGATCGGCGGCAAGCTGGCCCAGGCGGTCGACCAAATCGCCGACCAGATCGCCGAGGCGTTCAACAACGCCCCGGTTTAAACGGAAACGACGTTTAACTTAAAACGAAATACCATGATCAACATTATCGTAACCATTACGGTCTCCGAAGAAAACCGCCCGCAGGTACTGCCGCTGCTGGAAGCGCTTACGACAGCCTCGCAGCAGGAATCGGGCAACATCTCCTACGAATTTTACTTGCATCCCACCGACCCGATGCGGTTGGCGATCATCGAGGTCTGGCAGAACGCCGAAGTGCTCGCCGAGCACGAAGCGACCAAGCATTTCACGACGTTGCTGCCGCAGATCGAAAAACTGTCGGTCGGCATCGACATCCAGAAATTCGACGCAGAACCGATCGATTGACGCAAGACGCCGCCCGATACAAAAACGCCTCCCGGCCGGATACGTACATTCCGGCAGAGAGGCGTTCGTTTTTCCCGAACCAGCCTTATTCCTTCCGAACGAGGTAGATCATTTCCGAACGCAGCCCGTACAACGCCGCCGCTTCCGGACTGAGGAAACGGATGTAGTCGATCTCTTCGACATCGAACCCGGCTTCGGCCAAGCGCTCGCCGTAATCCCTGCCGTAATCGCGCAGGTGATCTTTTTGTCCGAAATGGAGTTCACGCTGCACGGGATCGGTGATCGACGGATCTTCGTAAGTCGTCTCGCGGTCGGGATTGACCGGCGACAACATGATCCCCCAGCCTCCCGGACGCATCACGCGGAAAAGTTCCCGCATCGCCTGCCGGTCGTCGTCGACGTGCTCCAAAATGTGGTTGCAGAAGATCACGTCGAACTCCCCGTCCGGAAACGGGATTCGCTGCACATCCATCTTAACCTTCGCCAACGGCGACTCCAGATCGGCGGTCACGTAATCCAACTGCGGCAGCCGACCGAACCGCTTCAGGAAGCAATACTCCGGAGCGATATGCAACACCCGCGCGGGCGCTTCGAAAAAGTCGGTTTCGTTTTGCAGGTACAGCCACATCAGTCGGTGCCGCTCGAGCGCCAGGCAATGCGGACACAACGCATTTTCACGCGAATTGACGTATCCGTAGGGCATGAATTTCCGGTAACGGTTGCCGCACACCGGGCACTGCACCCGGCTCCCGGCGTAAAATAACCCCACAAGCGGCGTGCACAGGTGCACCACCCGCTGGATATAACGGCGCGGCACATGCCGCAATACGAATCGGATCAATTGCTTCATCGGGCTATTCCTCCTCTTTCAGGGCCTCGTCGACCTCTTTTTCGGCTTTTCGCAGCCGTTCCTTGCACAACCGGATCAGCTCGGCGGCCCGTTTGACCTGAGCGCCCAGTTCGTCGACGTTCATCTGCTCATTGTTAAACCGCTCGAGGATCTGCTCCACTTCGGCGATCGCCTGCGCATATGTAATTTTCGATTTTTCCATCTATTTGATTTTTTTGATTTCTGCTTCTATCGTCCGGCGTTTCATCACGATCTCTACCGAATCGCCCGCCTGCAAGCCGACCGGATCGGTCACGATATTCCCGCCGCTGCGCACGACGGCAAACCCCATGTCGAGAATCCGGTCCGGATCGCGCGTAGCCGCCAGGTCGCCCAGCAAAGATAACGCTTTCGTACGGGATGCGACGTATTCCCGGCTGCGGTGTCTGAGCATGGCCGACAAATTATCGAGTCGGAAATTCGCGTCCGAAAAGGCAAAACGAGCCGATTGTCGCAATTGCGCCTGCAGCGCCGCCGTGCGGTCTTCCCGGCGGCGGATCGCTTGCGCCGCCCCATGCCGCAGCGCACCGCGCAACTGTTCCAGCCGCAGCCGCACCGCCTGCGTCCCCTGCGTCGAAATCCGGTTCAGCGCGAACGCCGCATCCCTCAACGCGCTGCGCCGCTGCAGGAAAAACGCCTGTGCCGCCTCCTTCAGTTCCTTCCTCATATCGTCGAGTCCGGCATCGAATTCGGCCATCCCGTTTTTCAGGTACACGGCCACGGCAGTCGGCGTTTTCAACGAAACGGCCGCAACCAGATCGGCCACGCTCTGGTCTTTATCATGTCCGATCCCGGCGATCACCGGCAACGGGAACTGCGCCAGGTAACAGCACAGCCGATAGCTGTTGAAGCACCCCAGATCGCTCTGCGAACCGCCCCCTCGGATCAGCACCAGCGCATCGAAACCGTCCGCCCGGTCGGCCGCCTCGCCCAATGCCCGGACGATCGACTCCTCGGCTTCGGCCCCCTGCATGAAAGCGTCGAACAACGTAATTTCGAATCCGTAGGGAGAGGATGAAATCTCCTTCATAAAATCCTGATAACCCGCCGCATTCCGCGACGAGATCACCGCAATCCGCTGAATCGCCGCAGGCAGCGGCAACTCGCGGTTCATGTCGAACACGCCGTCCTGTCGCAACCGCCGGATCGTCTCCTGTCGCTGGCGCTCCATGTCGCCGAGCGTATAGGTCGGGTCGATATCGGTAATCTGCAGCGACAATCCGTAAAGTTCGTGGTACGAAACGACCACCTTGACCAGCACCTTCAGCCCCGCTGCGAGGACCTGGCCCGTCGCTCCCTGGAAATAGGACGCGATCATCGGATAACCGCTGCGCCAAATCACGGCGCTCGCTTTCGCTTTGGGCACATGGTTCGCCCCGCCTTTTTCGACCAATTCGATGTAACAGTGGCCGGAATAGTTCACCTTCAGTTCGCTGATCTCCGCTGTCACCCAGTACGGCAGCGGATGGGCGTTGTCGATCCCGCGCTTGATAAGCGCCTGCAGTTCGCTGAGAGAAATATGCGTGGAAGCCGGCATCTCTGCGGTTATTTATTTACCCGGAACACTTTCTGCACCCCTTTAATTCGCATCAGCGAATAGACGACGGCATCGACCAATTGCGTACCGGTCACCTCGATGTTGATCAACCCGGAGAGCATTCCTCCCGACGAGTTCAGGCTCATCGAACGGATATTGATCTTCAGGTCGCGGTTGATCACTTCGGCGATTTTATTCACCAGGCCGGTCGCATCTTCGGCCTGGATACGCACTGTCGCGACGAACGCGCCCTTCGCCGCGTTCTGCTGCCAGCGCGCCGGCAACACCCGGTAAGGGTAACGTTCCTTCAGCCGCTGGGCGTTCGGGCAATCCTGCCGGTGGATCGTGATCCCGCTGTTGATCGTCGTGAAACCGAATATTTCGTCCCCGAAGATCGGATTGCAACACTTGGCCAGTTTGTATTCGATATTACTTAGCGAATTGTCGATAATCAGCGCGTCGTCGTTGTCCGAAACGATCTTCGCGGCCGACGGAGCTTTCAACGGATGCCCGTCGTCCAGCGTCCCGTTCAGGTGGCGGGTCAGGATCTCCTTGATGTCGGGCAGGATGATCTTCTGTTGTGCGATCTGCCCGTACAGCTCGGTTCCCGTCCGCAATTTGTAGTATTTGCTCAGCACCATCACGGCGTCGTCCATCGTGATGGAGAGTTTCCAGTTCTTGATCTTGCGTTCGAGTTCCTCCCGCCCGAGACTGGCCGCCTTGGCCTGCTCCTCGCGCATGTAGGCCCGGATCTTGTTGCGCGCTTTGCTCGTGGTGACGATATTCAGCCAATCGGCTTTCGGTTTCTGGGTTTTCGACGTCAGTATCTCGACGATATCGCCGTTGCGCAGCACTTCGCGGAACGACACGTTACGGTGGTTCACCTTACCGCCGACGCAGGTAGCTCCGAGATTGGTATGGATATCGAACGCGAAGTCGAGCACGGTGGCCCCTTCGCTCAGTTTGCGCAGGTCGCCGTTCGGCGTGAACACGAAGATTTCGCCGGACGACAGCTTTGCATCAAACTTCTGCGCGATCTCCTGCGGCTGAGTCGTCTCCATGATCTCGCGCAGCTTGGTGAACCACTCCTCGGTTCCCATCGTTCCGCCGCTGACGCCTTTGTAACGCCAATGGGCCGCCACGCCGCGTTCGGCGACCTCGTCCATCCGCTCACTGCGAATCTGTATCTCGACCCAGCGCCCCTCATTGGAAACGACCGTCGTATGGAGCGATTCGTAACCGTTCGACTTCGGGATGGATATCCAGTCCCGCATCCGGTCGGGATTCGGCGTATAAAAATCGGTGACGATCGAATAGATCGCCCAGCACTGCGCCTTCTCCTGCTCCTGCGGACAGTCGATGATAATCCGGATCGCGAACAGGTCGAACACCTCGTCGAAGCCGATTCGCATCCGCTTCATTTTGCGCCAAATCGAATAGATCGACTTGGTACGGCTTTTCAAATGGTATTTGAACCCGAGATGCCGCATTTTTTCTTCGATCGGGCGCACGAACCGGCGGATAAATACCTCGCGTTCGGCGGCCGTTTCGTTCAACCGCTTGCGGATGTACTCGTAATCGTCCGGTTCCAGGTGCATCAGGGCGAGATCCTCCAGTTCGGATTTGATATTGTACAATCCCAGCTTATGCGCGATCTGGGCATACAGGTTCAGGCTTTCCCACGATTTTTTGGCCCGTTTCTCCGGCGGAAAAATCTCCAGACGGCGCATCACTTCGAGCCGGTCGGCCAGCTTGATCAGAATCACGCGGGGATCGGTCGAATAAGAAACGATCAGCTCCCGGAAATTATCGACCTGGTCGTTGGCCACTTTCGGATCGACGTCCGAGATGTTGCACAACCCCTGCAAGATGCCGACGCACTGTTTTCCGAAATGATTCCCGAGCTTATGAACATCCATCAACTGCAGGCGCACCACATCGTGCAGCAGCGTCGAGACCGTCGAATTCCGCCCGAGTCCCACCTCCTGAATCACGATCATCGCGGTATTGATCGAATGGGTAACGAAAGGCGTCCCGTCGTGACGAACCAGCCCTTTCAACCGGTCGACCGCCAGACACAATGCCGAACGCACCACCCCGAAAACCTCGTCGTCGAATACCGAACGCGCCAGATCCAAAAACGGCTGGTAATATTCGGCATCCAGATCAATCTCTTTCTCAACCTCTTCCATATTCATCCCTGTTAGGTTCGTGCGATAAAGTTAATAATTTTTCGGAAACAAATCCGCCTCCGTTCCGCAACGATTCCATTCGTGCGAACGATCCGGTGCCCGGCATCCCGGACAGCCCCCGCCCCGACGAATAAATCCGACCCCGCGGCACACGAAAAACGGGCGGAGCCACAGAGGGTTCCGCCCGTCAAATCCGTTTTCGAATCGTTATTTCTTAAAATAACGGTTGTAAAGTCCCTCGAAACCTTTTCCGTGACGCGCTTCGTCTTTGCACATTTCGTGGACGGTATCGTGAATGGCATCCAGTCCCAGTTGTTTGGCACGGGTAGCGATCCGTTTCTTATCTTCGCAGGCGCCGCTTTCGGCTTCCATCCGGGCTTTCACATTGGTCTTGGTATCCCAAACCACTTCACCCAGCAGTTCGGCAAACTTCGACGCATGTTCTGCCTCCTCCCACGCGTAACGCTTGAACGCCTCGGCAATTTCGGGATATCCCTCGCGGTCGGCCTGACGACTCATCGCCAGGTACATGCCCACTTCGCTGCACTCGCCGGCAAAATGCGCTCTCAAACCCTCGAGCACCTCTTCGTCTACGCCTTTGGCCACGCCGATCACATGTTCGTCGGCCCACGTCAGCGCTTCTCCTTCGACCACTTCCTTAAATTTCGACGCGGGTTGTTTACACTGCGGACAAAATTCGGGAGCTGCATCCCCTTCGTGAACATAACCGCAAACCGTACAAATAAATTTCTTTTTCATAGCCATCAAGTTTTTAAGTGATTGATTCTGTTATTATTTCATTTTACCCACTAGTTCGATTTTTTCCGGCACCGCTCGCAGTAGCCTTTATAATAGACCTGCACTTCGTCGACTTCGTGACGCGGATCGCTCACCTCCAACGCTTCCGGATCGACCGCCAACGGCAGATCGTAAACCGCGCCGCAGCTCCGGCAACGAAAATGCGCATGCGGAGAAACATCCCCGTCGAAACGGCTGTTCCGCTCGTCGATATCGAGCAACAGGATCGCGCGGTGCGCAGCCAGCAACTTCAGGGTATTGTACACCGTCGTTTTGGAAAGCGTCGGCATCGACGGACTGAGCGCCGTATGGATCTCGTCGGCCGTCGGATGCGTCGGATGCGTCACGAGATACTCCATGATCGCGAGCCGCTGCAACGAAGGCCGGATGCCGTATTCCATCAAATAACGGTGCAAATCCTGAATCATCTACAATTTTGTATTAATTACAACTATTAATCGAATGCAAATATATATCGAATTTTCGAATCTGCAAATTTTTCGGACGGAATTTATTTGGATTTTACCTTATATCCGGCATACAACGTATGAAAATATGTCTACTTTTGCATCATGCAACCAATTAGGACCAAGTGTAAATACGGATATATCGTTTTCGCAATCACGCTATTGATCGCCATCGACTACGTATATCGGTATTTCGCTTTCGAACCGTACAACCAAAGTCCGCTGAACATCGAAACGCCGGAAGGAAACGCTCAACCTTACCATCCTTCGGTGGTATACATTCCCGGAGGATGGAACGGGTATGCTTACTGGATGGCGGAAACGCCCTACCCGTTGGGGCCGGACGGCGATTGGAACGGCCTGCCTCCTTACCGAGCCAGATGGGAAAACCCGTGCATCCACGCCTCGCACGACGGCATACACTGGGAAACGCCGGGCGACTTGGTCAACCCGATCGACGACCTGAACGAAACCGAGATCGAGAACCGGGATTTCTTTTCCGACACACATCTGGTGATGAACGGCGACACGCTGGAGTGCTGGTACCGCATCAGCCGCACACAGCGAGACGAAACATACATCCTGCGAAAATACAGCGCCGACGGCATACACTGGTCGGAACGGGAAACGGTCATCGATCTCCAAGATCCGGCGGTCGTCCGCGAAGGCCCCGGAGGCATGATCGTCAGTCCCGCGATCCAAAAGATCGGCGGCCGGTATTGCATGTGGTATGTCAACGATATCGGGGAATCCCGGAGCATTTGCCGTTCGTTCTCGGACGATGGCAGAAATTGGCAGAAAAAAGAGTATTGCCGGCTGTCGGACACCGCCGTCGTCCCTTGGCACATCGACGTACAACGGATCGACAGCATCTATTACATGGTGATTTACGACTTCCGAAACCTGACCTTGTGGAGCAGCCGCGACGGACTCTTTTTCGAAAAACGGCGGCTGTTGCTCGCCCCGTCCCCGAAACTGGGCTCATTCTATGCCGGCGGCCTGTACCGCAGCGCTCTGCTCCGGGACGACAAAGAGTGTAAACTCTATTTCAGCGCTTTCGATAAAAAGACCGCCGTCGGACTGATGAGAGGCAACTGTCCGGACTCGCTGAAAATATACTCCGTCTCAGGGAACAAAGTGTCCTTCTTCCGGTTCCCGGTCACCTACCTAAGGCAGAAAAAACAGGCGATCGTCCGCCTTTTCGAATAGCGAACGCCGGCTCTCACACAGCCCGGATCTTCAGGATCGCTTTCCGGACATTGCCGCTGCCGATCAGCGGGGCGTGCGCGTCTTCCGGGAAAAAAACGACGAATTCCCCCGGATGCAGCGACACATAGCACGAAGGCTTATCGTCGAAAAAAACAATATCGGCCGCTTCGTCGAATTCGCCCCGGGGCAGAATACACCGTTCGCGCGGACGCCATCCGAACCGCTCTTCGCCCCGAACCCGGAGCGGGATCTGTACGTCGATGTATCGATCGTGCGCTTCGAGAGGAGCTTCCTGCTCCGGCCGGAGCAACCCTTCGCTGATTACGATATACAGATCGTCTCCGTCGATGGCGTATTTCCCGGGAGCCAACGTATCCATTCGGGCGACGGCATAATCGAAAGCTTTTTTGAACCGGGGATGCAGGGCGTCGTACCGCCCCGATCCTGATAACGTATCGACAATCATAAATCAGGCATTTATCCGTTTACCGATGCAAGGTACGTACAAACGGCGGGAAAACCAAAAGCCGCCCGGCAACAAACCGGGGAAGTCTCGCGCGAGACTTCCCCGAAATTGTCGAAGCGACGGCGGTTATTCGTCTTTATCGGTATCGGCATACGCCTTCAGCAGTTTCTCCTGCACATCGGCCGGCACCTGCTCGTAAGAGGCGAACTTCATCGAATAGGTCGCGCGCCCGTTGGTCAGCGAACTGAGCGTAGTCGAATAACGATACATCTCGGCCAGTGGAACCCGGGCTACGAGACGCTCGAATCCCTTGTCGCTGCTCATCCCTTCGATCATCGCGCGGCGGTTCTGCAGATCGCTCATCACGTCGCCCATCTTGTCGGACGGCACGAGCACCTCGACACTGTAAATCGGCTCCATAATCTTCGGGCCGGCCTTTTTGAAAGCTTCCTTGAAAGCATTGCGGCCCGCCAGTTTGAACGACAGCTCGTTCGAATCGACCGGATGCATCTTGCCGTCGTAAACCACCACCCGGATATCGCGGGCATACGAACCGGTCAGCGGCCCCTCTTCCATCTTCTCCATAATCCCTTTCAGGATGGCCGGCATGAAGCGGGCGTCGATCGCCCCGCCCACGACGGCGCTGCAAAATACGAGCTTCCCGCCCCACGGGAGCGCTACTTCCTCTTTGGTTTTGATATTCAGCACCAAATCCTTACCGTCCACCTTATATTTCCCGGGATCGGGCATCCCCTCGAAATAAGGCTCGATTATCATCCACACCTCGCCGAATTGGCCCGCGCCGCCGGACTGTTTTTTATGGCGGTAATCGGCGGCAGCCACTTTGGTAATCGTTTCCCGGTAAGGGATTTTCGGCGCGAAAAACTCCACGTCGATCTTATTCTGATTCGCCAGTTGCCATTTCAGGATATTCAGGTGGTGTTCGCCCTGCCCCTGCACGATCGTCTGTTTCAGTTCTTTCGAATACTCGACCAGGATCGTCGGATCCTCGAAATGAGCCCGATTCAGCAGCTCGCCGAGCTTTTCGTCCTCTCCCGTCTTGACCGACCGGACGGCCGCCCGGTAACGGGGTTCCGGGAATTTGATCGGTTCGATCTCGATTCCCGATCCGGCGGCGGCCAGCGTCTGGTTCGTACGCGTGCCCTTCAGTTTCACGGTGCAGCCGATGTCCCCGGCCTCCATTTCCGTCACTTTGACGCGCCCTTTGCCTGCCACGGCGAACAACTGCGATATCTTCTCTTTATTTCCCGTTTTCGAATTGATCAGTTCCATGCCTTCGGCCACCCGACCCGAAACCACCCGGAAGAAGGTCATCTCGCCAAGATGCGGTTCGACGGCGCTTTTGAATACGAACAGCGCGGTCGGAGCTTTGCTGTCGGCCGGGACTTCGCCGCCGTCCACGTTCCGGAAAGCGGGAGCCTTGATCGGGCCGGGAGCCACGTTGATAATAAACTCCATCAGCCGTTTCGCCCCGATATCGCGTTTGCCCGAAGCGCAGAACACCGGCACCAAGTCGCGTTTGGCCAACCCGAGTTTCAGCCCCGAACGCATTTCGTCCTGCGTCAGCACGCCTTTGTCGAAATAGAGTTCCATCAGCGACTCGTCGTTCTCGGCGGCCGCTTCGGTCAGTATTTGATTCAGTTCGCGGGCCCGCTCCATTTCGGATTCGGGGATTTCGAGTTCCTCGCGGATCCCGGTATCGCCTTTGAACTTGTACATTTTCATCAACAGCACATCGACGAACGCATCGAAACCGGGCCCCGGATTGACCGGATATTGCACCAGCACGGGTTTCACGCCGGAAGCCACCCTCAGCGATTCGAGCGTATTTTCCCACGAAGCCTTCTCGCTGTCCAATTGATTGATCACGGCGATGATCGGTTTCTCGTGCGCACGCGCATAGCGCGCCTGAATTTCCGTCCCCACTTCGAAACCGTTCTGCGCATTCAGCAACATCACGCCCACGTCGGCTACTTTGAACGCCGAAAACAGCCCGCCGCAAAAGTCGTCCGAACCCGGCGTATCGATGATGTTCAGCTTACACCCGTTGTACTCGGCGAACAGGATCGTCGGGTAAATCGACCGTTTATACAGATGTTCGACCTCCGTGTAGTCCGACAGCGTATTGTCGTTTTCGATACTGCCGCGGCGGTCGATCACCTTTCCGTCAAAAGCCATTGCCTCGGCCAGAGTCGTCTTTCCCGAGCCTGAGGCGCCGAGTAGGACTACGTTTTTGATCTCGTGCGTTGTGTATGTCTTCATAATCGAAAAAAGTTTTAGGTTCGACTTCGATTCAGATTCACTAAACAGCTTTAAATTTAGAAAAATAATCGCGAAAATGCAACGGTTTCAAAAGATTTTCATAATTTTCAACCCGTTTACGGCAGTCCTTTTTCTCCGACGTTGGAAGGAATGCCGCAAATTTCGGAAAATCACAAAATCCGAAAAAAATGGATACCCTGTTGATCATTCTCGCGATCCTCTGTACGCTGGGCGGCGTCGCCGGCTGCATCCTGCCGATATTGCCGGGGCCGCCGCTGAACTTTCTCGCCCTGCTGCTGATGCGCTGGAGCGGACACGCCGGTTTCGACAGCCGCTTCCTGTGGATATGGGTGGCCGTTACGCTGATCGTCTCGGCATTGGATTATCTGCTGCCCGGCTACCTGGCCAGGCGTTTCGGCGGATCGAAATACGCCGCGACCGGATCGACGGTGGGTATGATCGTCGGACTGCTGTTTTTCCCGCCGGCAGGGCTGATCGTCGGGGCTTTCGCGGGCGCGCTGATCGGGGAACTGCTGTACGACCGCGACGATCTCCGGAAAGCCGTCCGGGTAGCGATCGGTTCGTTCGTCGCATTTCTGCTGAGTACCGGATTGAAACTGGCGGCATCGCTCGCAATGGGTTATTACGTGATCCGGGCCCTGTTCGTATAGAAAGCGTCAATAGCTGAAATAAGGAATGGTATCGATGGTTTTGATATTCAGTTCGCGCAGCGCCCGCACCCCCCGTTCGTAAAAAACCGTATTCTCAAGCATCCGGTTGTCGTGCGCATCCATGCCGACGATGGCCGTACACCCTTCGTCGGCCGCGATTTTCCAGAAGTCGGGATGCGGGAACATAACCTCTCCGCGCTCCTCCCGGTAACCGAGCAGGCTGACGTTGTATTCCAGCGGCAGGCCCGTCCGGTATGCTTTGCGGCAAATCCGGCGGCTGATCCGGGCACAGTGCTCGTCGAACGTTTTATAACTGTTTATGAACAGATCGGGATGCGCCAGGTAAGCAAACATTCCGGCTTCCATCCCTTTGAGTACGCTCTCTTCGTACATTTCGAGCATTTCAAGCGTCCGGGTGTGCATACCGAAATAAGGATATCGCTCGTCCGATTCGTAAAAATGATTGCCGAAAATCACGTAATCCAGCCGCTCGCGACGGATCGTCTCCCAAAGCCAGGGCATGTATTCCGGAAAATACTCGCACTCGAGTCCGACCCTGATCTCAATCCGATCGCGGTATTTCTCGCGCAGGGCGCGCACGCTCGCCAGATAGCCGGGCAGTTCGTCGAGCATCATCCGCACTTCCGGAACAAAAGGAGAATCGTATTTCCACGGCGTATGGTCGGAAAATCCGAGTACTCGGAACCCGCCGGCAATGGCGCTCTGCACGTAATCTTCATCGCTGCCCACGGCATGATGGCAACGGGCGGTATGGGTATGATAGTTCGTTTTCAGCATGATTTCGTAATCGGTCCGCCACAGTAAAACGGCAAAATCCTGCGGCAAAATTAATTTCTTTATCTTTGCCGCACAAATAAAAACCGGCATCCGGCCGGCAAACACGCAACGACCATGATTAAAGCGGTATTTTTCGACATCGACGGCACGCTGGTAAGTTTCAAAACCCACCGGGTTCCCCCGTCGACGGTACAAGCGCTGGAAAGACTGCGCGCCCGGGGAATCAAGTTGTTCATCGCCACCGGGCGTCACCACGCCGACCTGAACAACCTCGGCGGACTCGCATTCGACGGTTACATCACGCTGAACGGCCAGTACTGTTACGACGACCGCGGCGTGATCTACCAGAACTGCATCCGTGCGGAAGATATCCGAACGACTGTCGACCTGCTCGCCCGCGACCCGTTCGGCTGCCTGTTCATCGAAGAGCACCGGATGTACATCAACCGGATCGACGACAAAGTGAAAGTTTCGCAAAAACTGATCAATTTCGCCGATCCGCCGGTCGTCCCGGCCGAAACCGCGTTGCACAACGACATTTACCAACTCATGGCGTTCGTAGGCCCCGAACAGGAACGCACGCTGATGGATTCGCTCCCGCACTGCGACTCGACGCGCTGGAACCCGTACTTCATCGACGTCGTCCCGGCAGGCGGCAGCAAACGACTCGGAATCGACGCGATGATCCGCGCGCACGGAATCGACCTCGCCGAAACGATGGCTTTCGGGGACGGCCAGAACGATATCGAGATGCTGCGCCACGCAGGAATCGGAGTCGCGATGGGAAATGCGGCGGACGAAGTCAAACGGGCGGCGGACTACGTCACCACCGGCGTCGACCGCGCAGGAATCGCCAAAGCGCTGCGTCATTTCGGACTGTAAACCCCGCTCGCAAGAACGAAAACGGCCTGTTCCTTTCGAAAGGAACAGGCCGTTTTCGTCTTCGCACCGGAAGCTATCGTGCGGATTTGGATTTGAAAACCCACGCATCCGGGAACAGGCCGGACACCTCGTTCTTCATCCGATTCGCCTCGGTTTCGGCCGTAGCCCCGAAAACGGAAACCAGAATCTTTCCGTTCGGCATCGGGATTTTCGCATATTCCAGTTTATCATTTTTCTTTTGGGCCGACGCGATGAACTTCTCGGCATTCTGATCCGTGCTGTAAGTACCCACGATCACGTAATAGTGCATCGCAGCAGTCGCAGGAACTAATTTTGCCGCAGGAACGGTCGCCGGCTCGCGCACCGGTTCGGGCTGTTTCGCAGGCACGGCGGCAGACGAATCCACTCCCGCCGAAGCGCCGGACTCTCCGGCCGAGGAATCGGAACCGGCCGCCGCAGGAACCTTCACGGCCGGAGAATCCGGCGCGGCCGGGACAGACGCCGGCAATACGGGCTGTTCGGACAGCCGCACGATCCGCATCTGTTCGCTGTATTCGTACCACACGATCGCGCCGACCGAAATTCCGACGCCGATCAGCACCGCGAAAACGACCCACATCGCCACCCGTTTCGCATCGATCCGCCCGGGCAGGCGCACCGCGCCCGTATCCACCGGATTCAACGCCTCCTCCAGGCCGGGATCGGGCGTAAAAACGCCCTCGCGGATATTGCCCACCGCCCCGATCGTCACTCCCTCCTCCGAGCAGTTTTCGGCGAGCCAGCGGTTATAGATCTCCCGCGCCTGTTCGGGATCGGTCTGGTCGTACCCAGCGATCAGATCCACGATGTGCGGAATCCCCGGCAGTTCGTCCGTTACGAGTTCCACCCGGTTGACCGGCGGCGTTACGACGCCCGGCTTCTGCATTTCTGCGGGAACCGTCACCGCATACAGCGTTCCGATCCCCGGCAGGACAACGCCCTGACGCTTCGCCAGCGCGTTATACACCAAATTACTGACCTGATCCATTATTTCGTTTTCTTAGAAAGTTCTTTTGCAGGACGTTTAAACGCCCGGTACAGGATGACGACGCCCAGAATCACGAACGGGACGCTCAACCACTGTCCCATATCCAACAACATGCCACGTTCGAACTCTTCCTGCGGATTCTTGATGAATTCGACGAAAAAACGGAAGCCGAACAGCGCGATCAGGAAGATACCGAACATCACGCCGGGCCGCTTCCGGGCGACGTCCTTGCGGTAATACATCCAGCACAGCACGACGAACAGGATCAAGTAGGCGAGCGCCTCGTAGATCTGGGTCGGGTGCATCGGCACGGTCTCTCCGGCCCTTACGAAAACGAATCCCCACGGCAGCGAAGTCGCCTCGCCGTAAATTTCGGAATTCATCAGGTTCCCGATCCGCACCAGCGCGCCGGCAATGCAGACGGCAATCGCGATGCGGTCCAGCGACCACATGTAAGGCATCTTGTTTTTCCGCGAAAAGAGCCACAGCCCGACGAGCAGCCCGACGGCGGCTCCGTGACTGGCCAGTCCCCCCTGGTGAATATACAGGATTTCGACGGGATGGGTCAGGTAATAACCCGGATCGTAAAACAAGCAGTGCCCGAGACGAGCGCCGATGATCGTCGACAGGACGCCGTACCAGAAGATCGAATCGAACATCTTGTCGCTGTACCCCTCGCGTTTGATCAGGTTACTGAATATATAGGCGCTGATTCCGAGCGCCAGCGCCCACATCAGACCGTAATAGCGGATCTCGACCGGCCCGAACGTAAACAGGGTCGGATGCACGTCCCATCGGACAAACAACAGTAAAAGCGAATTCATCATTTCGATTCCAGGAATTGATCGGATTACTACGGGTCGTACGAACCCGGTATTTCGAACAAATATAGCTATTTTTAGCCAAAGTAGCACACCCGGCAGCCCTTTGGCGATTATCCGGAAAGCGAAAGCGCCGCGACCCGGGTCGCGGCGCTTCGTTCCGGCGGCGGGAAACTCACGCCTTGATATATTGTTTCACCAATTTGGTAATGTATTTACCGACGATATCGAACTCCAGGTTAACGACCGTTCCCACCCGAAAAGTATGGAAATTGGTATGCTCGTGCGTGTACGGGATAATCGCCACCTGAAACGAACCCTCGGCCGAATTGACAACCGTCAGACTGACCCCGTTCACGGCGACCGACCCTTTTTCGACCGTGATATTGCCCGCCGACGGATCGTATTCGAACGTATAGTACCAACTGCCGTCGGCCTCGCGGATCGCCGTACAGCGCGCCGTCTGGTCGACATGCCCCTGCACGATATGACCGTCCAGCAGCGCGTCGGGCCGCATACTGCGCTCCAGATTGACCAAATCGCCTTCGGTCAGCCCTCCGAGGTTCGACTTGAGCAGCGTCTCGCGGATCGCCGTGACCGTATAGCGGGAGCCGTCCAACTCCACAACCGTCAGGCACACGCCGTTATGCGCGACGCTCTGATCGATCTTCAACTCCCCGGTAAACGGACATTCCAGCGTGAAATGCCGGTTTCCCCGCTCCTCGCGGATCGCCACGATCCGCCCCGTCGTCTCTACAATTCCCGAAAACATAATCTTACAAACTTTTTTTGATGATAATCCCCCTTACGATAAACAGCTTCGTAATTTCGCTGCTGCGGATCGAAATGGGATCGTACTGTTTGGTATTACTCGCCAGCAGCTGGATATCGGTCGGATCTTCGCCGAAACGGATAATGCGTATTCCCCGGAAATACTGGGTCACCACCAGATAAGCCTCCCCGGGAATAATGGCCGGAACCGTCCACTTTTTCAGAATGACGATCGACCCCGCCGGAATCTCGGGTTGCATGGCCGTCCCGATATTCAGGGCGGCGAGATCGCAGTCGTTGAACAACGGGACATTGATCCGGAAACGCGGTTCGGAACGCAAGTCGGACTCTACGGCCGAAAGCACGTCCATCCCGTAATAAGGCACTCCGCCTCCTTCGGGGACGGTCGCCGGCTGCGATTCGATAAACATATCCCCTTCGCCGGTCAACAGCCACCCCTTGCTTACCGTCGGATACTTGGTCGTAATCAGGTTCGCCAGGTCGCGGCTGATCCCGTTATTGCCTCGTTTTATCTGGTAGAGGTTTTCACTCCTCTTTAAACCGATATTCAAGGCGAACGAGTTTACAGACAACCCGGTCCACTTTATTACGCGTTCAAGTCTATGCCACGTATCCAACATGCGGTATTATTATTTTATTTTGCAAATGTACATCATTTGTCCTGAAATGACGCAACATATAACAAGATAATATTGCAAAAATAGCATTAAAAATTGAAAAAACGCGCTCTTTTTCAAGAACAAATCGGTCAATACGGCAAACCGTCTTGAATTTATTCAATCTTCCGAAAATATAAAAAGCTCTTTTTATCCCACTTTTCAACGCGCTGCGCAAATTTCGTTCGCTCCGCCGCTCCCGTCGAAAAAACCGGCTCCGTTTTCCGGCAGAAATCCCGCCGGGAAGCCCCGCAAAACCGATCCGGAAGCGCCGCGCGACAAAAATTACAAAACGCAGACCGCACATCTTGCGTCTCCCGCAAAAAAAAGGCGGAAGCGGCGAAGAGCCGACCCGGACAAAGACGCACGCGCGACGGTCAGGGACGGAATCCGGCAACCGGAACGGATTCCGAAACCGGGATTTCACGACAAACGAAACGAACCCCGCCACGAACGCCGTTCCGTCGGCGCATAAAACCGACGATATGTACGATCGTTTCGCTATTTTTCTTATCTTGCAATCAATTAACCGCCCGTACCCGCCGGATCGTTCCCGGCCGTGTCCGGGCCGATCCGCAGACTCAACCTATTTAATATTAAAAATGCGCCATTTTTATCTATCAGTCGTACTCCTATCGGGAATACTTCTTTGCTGCTGCGCTCAACGCGAATTTACGCTGGAATGGGCGCTCAACCTGGCAGGCGACAACCGGGCCGAACTGGAACGGGTGCTCGACCACTACAAACAAAATCCGGCCGACAGCCAGAAATACCGTGCCGCAGTCTACTTGATTACGAACATGCCGGGGCATTACAGCGTCGACTCCGTTCTGGCCAACCGTTTTTGCGACAAGGCCGACTCGGTGATGGCGATCCCGCTGGACACGTCGTTCCTGGAGCTATCGAAAACGGATTTCAACATGGCCCGGAATCTGGACTGGGAAAAGTTCAAAGTCCCCGCCCTCGAAAAGATTTCGAAAGAGATGCCTTTCAAACAGGAATCCCTGAGACCCGACATCCAGGTAATCAAGGCCGATTACCTGATTAAAAACATCGACAGCGCTTTCGCGACCTGGAAGACGTCGCCGTGGTCGGCACATCTGAATTTCGACCACTTCTGCGAATTCATCCTCCCCTACAAAGTGCAAGACCCGTTCCTGCCCGACGACTGGCGCGAATACTGCCGGAAATTCTGCGATTCGATCGTGGATCTGAGCGACATGGATCGCTGCCAATATTACAAAAACTCGATCCATTGGGCCGCCCGGTTCGTCAACAGCGCGCTGCTCCCGAACATGCGGATCATCGGCCCCTATACCTACAACGGCAACCAACCTATCAGGATGTCGACCTGGATAAAAAAACACTTCGTCTCGTGCGGCGAAAAGGGGATCGTCTGCATGGCGGTCATGCGGAGCAAAGGCATTCCGATGGCCGTAGACTACACGCCCCAGTGGCCGACCGGTTACGAGGGCCACTCCTGGTGCGCGGTGCTAACCACCGCCGGCGGCAACTACGAAAAGTTCGATCCGTTCGAAGGGTTTCCGGGCGAAGCCTACCGTCCGGGAGAAACCATGGCGAAAGCTTTCCGGGAAGGGTACGCCATCAATCCGCTGCTGTTCCGTATCAACCGCTCGGGAGAAGACGTTCCTCCGTTTCTGCGCAACAGTTTCATCAAGGACGTAACGTCCGAGTACATGTCCACGCAGACGATCGAGGTATCCATTCCGGACAGCCTGAAACAGCAGAACAGGTTCGCCTACCTCTCCATGTTCGACAACAAGAACTGGGTTCCGATCGCATGGGGCGAAGTGAAACGGTCGAAAGTCCGCTTCGAAGACATCGGGCGCAGCGTCGCCTACCTGCCGTCGTATTACATCGACGGTAAAGTCGTCCCGTTTTCCTATCCGTTCACGCTCGATGCGAACGGACGGGCGGAGTATATGATCCCGGACACGACCCGGCTGCAATCGGTAGACCTGACGCGCAAATACCCGCCCCATTACCACGTGTACAACACGACCAAAAGGTTGATCGGCGGCAAATTCCAGGCGGCGAACCGACCCGACTTTCGGGATTCGGTCACGGTATTCGAATTTCCGGAAGGGTGGAACGATCCGACCGGGACGATCGACCTGAGCCGGGATACGGCCAAATACCGCTACTGGCGTTTCCTGTCTCCGCCCGACCGGCACAACCAGATGGCCGAAGTCCGCTTTTACCTCGCCGGCGACACCGTCCCGAACACAGGTAAAATCATCGGCACGCCGGGCACCCGAATCGGGGACCCGAAAAACCACAAGGAGGCCATGTTCGACAACGATCCGTTCACGTTCTTCGACGCGCCGTTCCCTTACGACGGATGGGCCGGCATGGACTACGGGAAACCGGTTTCGATGGACCGCATCCTGTTCGTCTACCGAAGCGACGACAACAACGTGTGGATCGGAGACGAATACGAGCTGTTCTACTGGAAAGACCGACACGGTTGGGCCTCGCTCGGCAAACAGAAGGCAGAAAACCTGAAACTGCACTACGACAGCATCCCCACCCACGCTCTGTTCTTCATCCGCGATTACACGCGCGGGGTTCAGGAACGCATATTCACCATCGAGGACGGCAAACAGGTCTGGTGGTAAACGCCGCGAGCAGAGCCCCGGCGCCGATTCTCCGCAGCATCACCAATCGTTCCGCCGGAGATGCTTCAGGTAATTCCGGGCTTCGGCTTTTATGCGGATCGACGTGGAATTCATGATCCGGACGGGAAAGGCGACGAGCGCTTCGGCCGTTTGTCGGGCACGGAGCGTATCTCCCTGCGACCGATACAGCCGGAACAGACAGTACCGCGGATAGATACGCGTCGGAATCATCTGCCGGGCCTGCGCGAAACACGCCTCCGCTTCACGGAACCCGTAAACGTTCAAATAAGCGTTTCCCAGATCGCACAGCGTTTCCGACGTCTTCCGCACATGGGCATGATAAACGGGGAATACGCCCAGGCAATCGCAATACCGCCGGTTCAGATAAAGATGCCGGCAGTATTCCCACATGAAACCGGGATGATAGATCACGTCCGGGAGACAGTCTTTCACCCGGTTCAGGCTCTCTTCGGAAGGAGACCGCATATAATCCTGCAAACGGCCGGAAGCGCGTTCGTAACGTCCCTGAAACCGAACGGCCATGCCGGCGACCGCCAAAACGAGCGCGACCGCGACGCCCCGTCCGACAGCCGGCACCGTCGCAGTGCGAAGCGGACGCAGTCGCAACAGCCCCGGCAACAGGGCATAATAAAATTTCAGCGGATAAATATCCGACGTATAGGAAAAAAACGAAAAGACCAGCAACGCCAGTATCCCGCCCCGGATCGGATCGCGGAAACGGCCCGCACGGGATTTTCCGAAAAGGGACAGCAGGAATCCGCCCGCGAGCAGCAGGCCGACCGCGCCCTGCTCGCATCCCACACGAATAAACTCGTTGAACGCCCGGTGATTGTTCCCGGCGACATCCAGGAACGGAGACTGAGGATTCTCCGCAAAATATTCGCTCTGAGCATCCATATAGCGCGAAGCGTAAGAAGCGATCCCGCTGCCCGTAACGGGCGACTCGACGAACATCCGGCAACTGACCCGCCAGATCAGCAGCCGAGCGTCGGCCGAACCTTTTTTATACCCGTACAGCGCGCACAGGACGCCGGCAAAAACGACTGCCGCCGCGATCTTCAGTCCGACGGGAATCCCCGTCCATCGAATCCCGGCGGCCCGGCAAAGCAGCCAGGCCAGCGCCAGTAGCACGGCAAGCCAGGCGGCACGCGAATCGGACAGAGCCAGCAGACAGCCGACGACCAGCACGGCAACCGCCCATCCGGCAGCCGACGGCCAGCGTCTCCGACGTACCGCCCGGATCGCCAAACCGGCGCCGACGACCCAGCAAACGGCCAAGTAACCGCCGTAAGGCCCCGGATTCATAAAACTGCCGGTAACCGGAAAAAGGTTGTGGTTGGACGGAAGTACGTCCAGCCACTGTAAAAATCCGACCGCCGCCTGCACGCAACCCGAACAGACGATCGCTCCGAGGACGAGCGGCACGGCGCGCTCCGGCACGCTGCGAGCCAACAGGTATCCCAGCAACAGGGAAATCCACTCGAAAATCGGCAGGGCGTCCGTTCCCCCGGCCTTAACGAACAACAGGTTGCACGCGCCCCACGACAGGTACAGCGCGAGCAGCACGTCCGGCAGCGCGATACGGAGCCGTCTACCGGGAACCAGCAGCGCCTTCAACAGAAAAATAAAACCCAGAGCATACAGGCAGACGAACGCCGCCCGGAAACGGCACAGCGCGGAAAAGCAATCGAAAACCAGCGGGCACAAAACGACGAAGCCCCCGAACAGACCGTAAACCAGGTATCGTACTTTTTTCATTCCGATCCGACAAAGATTAGATAATCAAAGATATAAAAAAGAAGCGCGACCGGCGAACCGGACCGCGCTTTCTTTTGCACCTTACCGCATATTCCGGCGTTCCGTTACTGTAGCGGCGTTTCGTTCCCGTTCCAGATATCGGCGGTTTCGAGGGTCGTCATAGAATAGTCCTTCGGCTGATATTTCTTTTCGGACAGCTTATTGACCTTGCCGTCGTCGTCGATCTGGTAAACCGTGTCGATCCGCTGGGCATTCAGCGAAGAGATCTTTTTCTGGATATAATCTTCGTAAAAATAGATCGGCGTCGGCGAAGTCGGCTTCAACTCGTAAACGAAAAGCTTCATCTCTGGCGTGATTTTGTATTGCTTCAGTTTGATATCGCCGAATTTAACCTCCACATCGACCCAATCAATCGGAGAACCGTCGAATTCATAGGTCGCCAGAAGTATGTCCCTGTAATCCCCTTCGTCGATACTAATCCCCAGAATCGTAAATTCGGAATTCCCCGGTTTGCGAAATTGACAATATGCAGTACAATCCGTTTCCCGATCCGGATCTTTATAAGTAATACGTTGATTACGTTGAAAATCCTTGTAAGTATAATCCGGGAAACCCCTGTCTTCACCAGGGACATTATAAGCAGCTCGACGTTGTTTAGTTATATCCGAGGATGGAGGAGCCGTAACAGGAATATTGTCAATAACCGTTTTCATCCATTCCGATTGGGCTATGCCATGAGTTGCAAAAATCAAAAGCAAAAATCCAGTTAAAAATATTTTTTTCATAACTTTAGTTTAATTATTCTTTACGGTTTTGTCGGTTGCGATATGGTTTCTTCAAGATTTTTTCCGTCATTCGGTCTAACTTGGCTTACAGTATAGCAACTTTTATTATCATTTGCGGACGGATTAAATAATACAACTTTCTCAATTTCATAATACAATCTGTTCGTACTATTATTACAACCTTTATCTACAAAGTCTGTTCCCGTTTCAATATTAAGTAAAATAATACATTTTTTGGCGGTCATCGTACCCCCTCCCGGTAACGAGAATCCAATGATCGGTCGTTCCTTCGTTAGAATTTAGCCCCAATTTACGATCAACACCAACTATAATTGGCCTCCCCGCCTCTAAATGCCGTTTAATACATTTATAAGCCAACCCAAAAGTAGTCTTGTAATCCACTCCATAATGTTTAAGCATTCCTCGCTCTTCTCACATCAACTGATACACATGATCCGCCCCCCCATATTGTCCTTTCAATCCATAATTATCCATTATTGCCTTCGCTGTAAGCAGGCAATCTCCGGTTTGATGATATCCTACAAATTTACTCCTATCCAGCAAATCGATATGCATTCCGGCCGGAATCCCCCGCAGGTATCGTACTTTTTTCATTCCGATCCGACAAAGATTAGATAATCAAAGATATAAAAAAGAAGCGCGACCGGCGAACCGGACCGCGCTTTCTTTTGCACCTTACCGCATATTCCGGCGTTCCGTTACTGTAACGGCGTTTCGTTCCCGTTCCAGATATCGGCGGTTTCGAGGATCGTCATGGAATAGTCCTTCGGCTGATATTTCTTTTCGGACAGCTTATTGACCTTGCCGTTGTCGTCGATCTGGTAAACCGTGTCGATCCGCTGGGCATTCAACGAAGAGATCTTTTTCTGGATATAATCTTCGTAAAAATAGATCGGCGTCGGCGAAGTCGGCTTCAATTCGTAAACGAAAAGCTTCATCTCTGGCGTAATTTTGTATTGCTTCAGTTTGATATCGCTAAATTTTACTTCAACCTCAACCCAATCAATCTGATTAGCATTAAAATCATAAGTAACCAACAACATATTCCGGGCATCCGATTGGCCCACATTTACACCTAATGTCGTATAATTAGAATTTCCCGGTTTACGGAATTGAAAACAACCAACACAAAATTCTTCCTTATCCGGATCAGAATAAGTCTCTGGTTTTGTCCGTTGAAAATCCTGATAAATTATATCAGGAAATTTACGGTCTTCTTTTTGAATGTAAATCCATTTTTGAGACTGTTTAGGCACGTTGGCCGTTGGCGTAGGAAGAACGGGAACGCCTTCAATAACTTCTTTTATCGTTTGCGCCTGAACCGTACTTTCAACAAAAAAAGCAAAAAGCAAAAAAACAATCAAAAAAATCTTTCTCATTTTCAGGACAAACAAGAATTACACTGTTACATAATATATAAAAAGAAGCGCGACCGGCAAGCACCGGCCGCACTCTTTTTACATTATCGCCGGGAAAACGCCTGCAGGCTCGTCGGTTTACTGAAGAGGTACTTCGTTCCCGTTCCAGATATCGGCGGTTTCGAGGATCGTCATAGAATAGTCCTTCGGCTGATATTTCTTTTCGGACAGCTTATTGACCTTGCCGTCGTCGTCGATCTGGTAAACCGTGTCGATCCGCTGGGCATTCAGCGAAGAGATCTTTTTCTGGATATAATCTTCGTAAAAATAGATCGGCGTCGGCGAAGTCGGCTTCAACTCGTAAACGAAAAGTTTCATTTCAGGTGTGATCTTGTATTGTTTCAGTTTGATATCAGAGAATTTAGCATCAACCTCGACCCAATCCAATTGGGTTCCATTCAAATCATAAGTAACCAAAAGCGTAGACGTCACATCCGCCTCCCCGAGGGATACGCCCAAAACGGTATAATTATCATTACCGGGTTTCCGGAACTGGCAATATGCAGCGCAGTACTCTTCCCGATCCGGATCGGAATAAACTTCCGGTTGAGTCCGCTGAAAATCCCGATATATAACATCCGGAAATTTACGATTCTCTTCGTTAAGAACTACCCATTTTTTGAGCTGTTTGGACATATCCGAAGTGGGAGGAGCCGTCACGGGAATACTCTCCAACAAACTTTTCATCGTTCCCCATTGGGCCGTACTTTCAACGACAAATGCAAACAATAATAAAGCGCTTAAAAAAAACTTTTTCATTTCACGACAAATAAAACAACTACCTCAAAAATACACAAAAAAAGCAGCGACAATCGGAATAATTCAGGTTACTCGTTGATTTTCAGTATTCCGTTTTCATTCTTTATCGTAAAAGAAATCCCCCAGGCCTCACCCTTAAGGGAAAAAGACGCCGTAGCGGTTGCAGGCCTGATTTCGGTGATATTAGTCAGACGATTGTAAACCGTACATACATAAGATTTACTCATAACGAGAATAGTCAGTTGATGCGGATCGTTGGCATAGGCACGGCCGATGAACAACAAAGCCACTGCATTATCTTTCAGCGGAATCGTAATGAAATACTCGTTCGCGGCGTATTTTCGCAAATCGTCGGGAAGTTTTTCCCATGCATCCGCCTGTTTCAAAACGTAGGGCTTAGCCGCTCCGTCCGGATAAACGGATATCAGATTATAGACCTCGGAATCGTCGGCATTCTCCTCATAACGTGAAAGACTGATCGTATACTTCCCGCTTTTATCTTGCGTAGCCAAAGCACAACTGAAAGTTTTCAATGTTCTCATATAATCATACTCTCTTCCTAAAGTAAATATTTTCAAATACTTACTATTCGCGACCGGTTTTCCAACGGCATTATAGGAAAAAACAGGAGTGAACAATGCCTGAGCGACAAGGTCCGAACACCAAATCCCCTGGAATATCAAAATTATTAAGAAAAACCTTTTCATTTCTAACAATTATTTTTTGTTTTTATAATAATAAAACTGAATTTCGTCTTTAGCCTCTTTTCTCCAACTCGAACTTAACTTTTGTTGTACAGACCTCATTCCATACCCGGTATCCATTACAACCGGCACCAAACCACCCCATCCTGGTTTTTCTTCTCCCGGTACCACAACTACTACATGTCCAGAATGTCCTGGCCTGGACTCAAATCGTCCTGCAACAACAAAATAACCATCATTCGCCAGTCGTTGAGCCGAAGACATTGGAATTTGTTTCCATGAAGCAGAAGTCTCCTCCCAATATTTTACCATATCATTGGCTCTTTTACCATCCAACGCGTTAGAACCAAATAAATTTTTGAATATAGTCTGGACACCATTACTACATGCAGCAGTCTTTCCTGGAAAAGATTTTATTATCTGCTGAACTGCTTTATTGACGGCATCAAGCATTTTAGCACGAGGGATAAGAACAAATACAGATTCCGAATTATCGTTTCCTATTTCACCTCCTCCCCCTGTAGTTCCACCGCCATTGTCTCCGCCGCCGCCAATACCGGCATGGTCACATAAACCATTACAATGTCCTCCGTACGGGCAATTCGGATTTGTACATAGCCCTGGCCATATAGGATCAGGCCTTGGTTGCAGAGGAGGTCCAACTACCTCAACACCTCCACAATTAGGATTTTGACAGTAATCAAATCCGTTCAGCGGCTGACCACATCCTAAGCAAATTCCATCTTTGATTTCATCATCGTTTCTCTCTTCCGAATCGTTAGTTCCTGCCAATAAAGCAATTGGAGCTTTTTGACTCAAGTTAAGTCTCATCAAGACATTATCTGTTACATCTTGCGGCTTTTCTGATTCTGGAATACAGCGTCGCAATTTCACCCGCTGCTGCTTCCCGTCTTTGCGGAGAATGGCGCCGAGATACTCCCCGCGCTCGTCGGAAAGAATCACCAGTCCGCTGTAATCCGCATCTTTCATGTAGCGGTAATTTTTAATATCCTGCTTCCGCTTCGCAAAACAAGCCGAATCGGGGATAAAGGTAGCGATAAAATAAAATGTTTCGCCGGTCTCGACGTTCTTTTTCAGGATCAGTTTGCTCAGACCGGTCGACAGGTAGGACGACGGCTTGCGACCGTTCCGCTTTTCCGACACGGCGGCCTGCAGCGGAGTCCCTTGAACCGCAAGCGGAATTTCGATCGACACGGCCAGGCCGTTATCGTCGGTCTGCCGCCCTTTCGACCACTGAGGAGTCAACACCGGGCCGCCCTCGACTTCGTCGGCGCCGGGCAGCGCCTTGGTGACGGGAGCGTGCGTATGGCCTGCGCCGATGGTTACGCCGCGAAGGTCCTCGGCCGTCCGTTCGAAATAGGCGCGGGCCTCCGCGACCGAAAACTGATCTGAAATTTGTTCGACATCGTTTTCAAAAATGTCGTACTCGCTGCTGCAGCAATATAAACACGCAGTGCCAGCCAGACATATCAGTCCGGGTAAAAATTTTTTCATAAAAATACGTTAAATTGAGTTTAAAATAAGGTTCGACGTTCCCCGCGACGGGAATGGAAAGCGCGTAACTCTCCCCGCTGTTTGCATTTCTTTTTCCGATTGAATTCCTCCTTTTTCAAATTACGAGGTAAAAGGATCGATCCGGAACGGCCGGCGCTTACACAACACCGGCAGGATCATCGCCATACCCTGATTAAATAAATAGTTAAATAAAAAAATGTTATTTAAAACATACCGTCATAACGCACTGACAAACAAATGATAATCCGACGGATGCCGCTTTTTGTCTTATTTTATTCGCTATACTTGATATCGCTCGGACCAAAATTAATAAAAAATATATACTATCCAAAACTTCTGAAGACCGAATTATACGGAAATCGAAAAAAACGAAAAATCTGACAATGGAAATCGACCGCAAAGAAGCGCCTACGGAAACAAAAAAAGGTCTAAAGCACATGCTTTAGACCTTTCCCGTTTCAATGATAGTGGGAGCACAGGGATTCGAACCCCGGACCCTCTGCTTGTAAGGCAGATGCTCTGAACCAGCTGAGCTATACTCCCGAATGCTTATGAACGTCGGCAACCGTCTTATTCCCGATTGCGAGTGCAAAGATAGGCAAAATATTTATTCCTCCAAATATCCGGGAGATTTTTTTGAAATTTTTACGCCCGGAGGAGCGATTGCACGCAGGCGGAAGACACGAAAGCGCGGAGGTGCAAAACGAAAAATACCGGAAAGACACGGTCTCTCCGGTATTTTTCAAATCGGCAGGCTGCGCGATAACTTACTTGCGAATCGCAGCTACGCCCGGCAGTTCGATTCCTTCCATGTATTCGAGCAGGGCGCCACCGCCGGTCGAAACATAGCTTACCTGGTCGGCCAGACCGAACTTGTTGATGCAGGCAACCGAGTCGCCGCCGCCGATCAGCGAATAAGCGCCTTTCTTGGTAGCCGCCACGATTGCATCGGCAATCGCGCGCGACCCTTTGGCAAAGTTATCCATTTCGAACACGCCCACCGGGCCGTTCCACAGGATCGTCTTCGATTCGGCGATCACCTTCGTAAACTCGGCGATGGCTTTCGGGCCGATGTCGAGACCTTCCCAACCGTCTGGAATCGCATTCGACGGAGCGATCTGAGTTTCGGTATCGTTCTTGAACTCTTTTCCGCAAACGGCGTCTTCGGCGAGGTAGATCTTGACGTTCATCTCTTTGGCCTTGGCCAGGATGCCGAGCGCCGTTTCGAACTGATCGGGCTCGCAGATGCTGGTTCCGACCTTACCGCCGAGGGCGGCTTTGAACGTATAGGTCATACCGCCGCCGAGGATCAGATTGTCCACGCGTTTCATCAGGTTTTCGATCACGCTGATCTTGGTGGAAACCTTCGATCCGCCGAGAATGGCCGTAAACGGACGGGCCGGCGCTTCGAGCACTTTGTCGATCGCTTTCAGCTCGCCGAGCATCACGTAACCGAACATCTTGTCGTTCGGGAAGTATTCGGCGATCAACGCCGTCGAAGCGTGCGCGCGATGCGCCGTTCCGAACGCGTCGTTGATATAACAGTCGGCATAGGAGGCCAAGCGTTTGATAAACTCTTTCTGGCTCGCCTTCAACGCTTTTTTTGCAGCGGCTTTCTCCTCGTCGGTCGCATTCTCCGGCAGTCCGCGCGGTTTGCCCTCTTCCTCGGCGTAGAAACGGAGGTTTTCGAGCAACAGCACCTGTCCGGGTTTCAGCGCAGCGGCCTTCTTGGCAGCTTCTTCGCCCATGCAGTCGCCGGCGAAATCGACTTTCACGCCCAGACGGGCTTCGATTCCCGGGATGATGTTCTTCAGCGAGAACTTGTCTTCCGGGCCTTTTTTCGGACGTCCCAGGTGCGACATCAGAATGGCGGAACCGCCTTCGGCCAGCACCTTCTTGATGGTGGGGATCGCCGCACGGATGCGGGTATCGTCGGTAATTTCGAGTTTTTCGTTCAGGGGCACGTTGAAGTCCACGCGGATAATCGCGCGCTTGCCCTTGAAATCGTAGCTGTCGATCGATTGCATAATACCAAAAATTATTAGGTTAAACTTTTTAAATATCTTTAAGAATTCCCCAAAGTTAAGCAATGTCTCGATATTTTTTCCACTTTATTAGAATTTTTTCAGGGAAAAACGTAACTTTGCTTATAATTAACTTGGGTGGAAAGGCCCGAAATTTACGGAAGGAGGAATATGGCAAAAATTTCACTGGATGCAGTCGACCGCAAGATACTGGGATTTCTGATCAAAAACGCACGGATGCCATTCCTCGAGATCGCGCGGGAATGCGGCGTTTCGGGAGCAGCCATCCACCAACGGGTCAAAAAGCTGGAAGACGCCGGCGTCATCCTCGGCTCCCGGTTACAGGTAAATCCGAAAGCGATGGGCTACGACGTCTGTGCGATCATCGGCATCCGGATCTCCGACCCGACGAAAACCGTACAGACGGTCGAACACCTGCGCAAAATACCTGAAATCACCGAATGTCATTTCATTACGGGCAAATACAACATCCTGATCAAGCTCTACTGCACGAACAACGAACACCTGATGCATACGATCTTCGACCATATCCTGAAACTGCCCGAAGTCTCGCAAACCGAAACGTTCATCTCGCTGATCGAATCGTTCGACCGGCAGGTGGAAATACCCGATCTGGAGGAATAACACGATGGCAGCAATTCGACTTACCAAGGAATTTTCGTTCGAAATGGCCCATACGCTGGCCGGATACGACGGTCCGTGCCGCGAAATCCACGGCCATTCCTACAAGTTGTTCGTCACGGTAAAAGGCGAGCCGGTCGCCGACGCCGCCGAACCGAAATACGGCATGGTAATGGATTTCGGCGAGTTGAAACGGATCGTGGGACGGCTGATCGTCGACCGGTACGACCATGCGCTGGTCATGCGGGCAACCGCCGATAACGGCGAACTGATCCGAACGCTGCGCGGCAACTACGCGAAAATCGAAGTCGTCGACTACCAGCCGACCTGCGAAAACATGGTCGCCCGTTTCGCCGCCGCGATCGAAAAAGAGCTGCCGGCAGGGGTCGAACTGTTTTCGATCCGCCTGCACGAAACGGCCACCTCGTTCGCCGAATGGTTCCGCTCGGACAACCGTTAATTCCGACCGCCATGCAGCAGCCCGTCGTCTATCTTCAAAAAACGTTTTCGAAAGAGGAATTCCCTTTCGAAAACCTGTCAGGGGCCGAATTCGAACGATGCAGCTTTACGGAGTGCGATTTTTCGTACGTAAACCTGTCGGGGGCGCTGTTCACCGGATGCGCTTTCCGGTTATGCCGTTTCGTGGTTCCCGACCTGAAACGAGTCCATCTGCAAAGCGCCGTTTTCGAAGAGTGCCAATTGTCCGGCGCGGATTTCGGCCAGTGCGAAGCCCTGGGATTCTCGGTAGATTTCCGGCATTCGAAACTGGACAACTGTTCGTTCCGCAAACGCAAAATGTCCGGAACGCCGTTTTCGAAAAGCGTCCTGAACGACTGCTTTTTCACCGAAAGCGACCTGACGGGCGCCTCGTTCGACGACTGCTCCTTGCCGGGAACCGTGTTCGATCGCTGCACGCTGAAAGGGGCGGACTTCCGCTCAGCATCGGAATTCGCGATCGACCCGGCGCAGAACAACCTGCGGAAAGCCAAATTTTCAACCTATAACCTGGCCGGACTGCTCTCCGGATACGGCATCGTAATCGAATGACGCCCGGCCCGCAAACGAAAAGATGAAAAAACTATTCCTGATCGACGCTTACGCGCTGATATTCCGATTCTATTACGCATTCATTGGTCGTCCGATGCGGAACGCCGACGGCGTCAACACCTCGGCTGTTTTCGGCTTCGTCCGCTACATCAACGAGATCATTCGCCGCGAAAACCCGCACTACCTCGGCGTGGCGTTCGATCCGCCGGGCGGCAATTTCCGGCACGAACTGTTCGCCGACTACAAAGCCAACCGCGGCGAAACGCCGGAGGACATCATCGTCTCGGTTCCGTACATTAAGGAGTTCCTCGAAGCGATGCGAATCCCGGTGATCGAAGTCCCCGGATACGAAGCCGACGACGTGATCGGCACGCTGTCGCGCGAAGCGGCCGAAGCCGGATTCGAAGTGTTCATGGTCACACCGGACAAGGACTATGGCCAGTTGATCCGTCCGAACGTCTATATCTACAAACAACGCAAAGGCGGCAACGAAGGAGTCGAAATCATCGGCTGCGAACAGGTCTGCGAGCACTACGGCATCGACGACCCAAAACAAGTAATCGACATTCTCGCGCTGTGGGGCGATGCCTCGGACAACATCCCGGGCGTGCCGGGCATCGGCGAGAAGAGCGCCGTGAAGCTGATCTGCCAGTACGGTACGGTCGAGAACCTGCTCGACAATACCGAAAAACTCTCCGGCAAACAGCGGGAGAATATCGAACGATTGCGCGAACAAATCCTGCTGGCCAAACGGCTGGCAACCATCGAACAGCACGTTCCGGTGGCTTTCGAACCCGAAAAAATGGTCATGGAATCGCCGGACGCCGACCGTCTGGCCGAGGTTTTCCAGGAACTGGGGTTTCGCTCGCTGCTGCAGGAAATGCGGCAAGGACATCCCGACGCCGGCATTCTGACGGACGGCAAACCCGCGCGGCCCAAATCCGGCGTTTCGCCTTCCGCACCCCAGACGACCGGGGCTCCGAACCTGTTCTCGGCGCTCGAACAAACGGCAGGCGGGAGTTCCGGACAGGCCGACCTGTTCGGCGCAAGCACCTACGAAACGATCGACACCGTCGCGCACACCTACCACATCGTCGAAACGCAGCAAGCGCTCGAAGCGCTGCGCGACCGGCTCGCCGCCGTCCGTGAATTCTGTTTCGACACCGAAACCACCGGCTTCGACGTATTCGGCGACCGGCTGGTCGGTATTTCGGTCGCCGTCGAACCGCACGAAGCCTGGTACATCCCGTGCAACCCGGAAAACACGAAAAGAATCATCGACACGCTACGCCCGGTTTTCGAAGACGAGCGAATCGCTAAAATCGGGCAGAACGTCAAATTCGACATCATGATGCTGCGCAGCGCCGGCACCGAGGTGCGCGGTATGCTTTACGACACGATGATTATCCACTACCTGCTGGACCCCGAATCCCGGCACGGCATGGATCACCTCGCCCGCACGCTGCTGAACTATTCGCCGGTACCGATCGAAGAGTTGATCGGCAAAGGGGTCCGCCAGATCACGATGGACCGCGTGCCGATCGAAAAAGCGGCCGCTTACGCCGCCGAAGACGCCGACGTGACGCTGCGGCTGCAACTGCGCCTATGGCCGCAGTTGCAACAGGCCGGACTCGAAGAACTGTACCGGACGATCGAGGAACCGCTGATCCGCGTGCTGGCCGACATCGAGATGACCGGCGTAAAGATCGACGCCGAAGCGCTGGCGGCCTCGGGCCGCGAGCTCTCCGGACAACTTGTCGGACTCGAAGAACGCATCCGGGAACTGTGCGGCGATCCGTCGCTGAATGTCAACTCGGCCAAACAACTGGGCGAGGCGCTGTTCGCCCGGCTGAAGATCGACCCGAACCCGCGCAAGACCAAAACCAAACAATATCGCACCGACGAGGAGTACCTGCAGATGCTCTCCGACCGCCACCCGGTCGTCGGACTGATCCTCGAATACCGCGGCCTGCGCAAGCTGCTTTCGACCTACGTCGAAGCGCTGCCGCAACTGATCAATCCGCAGACCGGACGCATCCACACCTCGTTCAACCAAGCCGTCACCGCAACCGGGCGGCTCAGTTCGACGAACCCGAACCTGCAAAACATCCCGGTGCGCGACGAACAGGGCCGCGAGATCCGCAAGGCGTTCGTACCGTCGGACGACGAACACCTGCTGCTCTCGGCCGACTATTCGCAGGTCGAACTGCGGCTGATGGCGCACTTGAGCGGCGACGCGGTCATGATCGACGCCTTCGCGCACGATGCCGATATCCACACGGCGACCGCCGCGCGAATCTTCGGCGTCGCTCCGGCCGACGTAACGCGCGAACAGCGGCGGCAGGCCAAAACGGCCAACTTCGGCATCATTTACGGCATCTCCGCTTTCGGGCTCGCCCAACGGCTGCAAATTCCGCGCACCGAAGCGAAAGCGATCATCGACGGATATTTCGCCACCTTCCCGGGCGTCAAAAAATACATGGAGGACGTGGTAAGCAAAGCCCGCGAAACCGGCTACGTCAGCACGCTGTTCGGACGCAAGCGGATGCTGCCGGACATCCGTTCGGGCAATGCGGTCGTCCGCGGGCTGGCCGAGCGCAACGCGATCAACGCCCCGATCCAGGGCGGCGCGGCCGACATCATGAAACTGGCGATGATCGCCGTACACCGCGAGTTGCGCGAACGCGGACTGCTGTCGCGCATCATCCTGCAGGTACACGACGAACTGGTCATCGACCTGCTGAAAAGCGAAGAAGACGAAGTGCGCGAACTGGTCGTCCGTTGCATGGAGAACGCCGCGCGACTCAAAGTAGCGCTGATCGCCGACTGCGGTATCGGGAAGAACTGGGTCGAGGCCCATTGACTTCCCCTGAAAATCTGACGGACGACCGGGAAAACCGGACAAAACCGCCTGCAACGCAAACGGCCGGAGCGATATCGCTCCGGCCGTTTGCGTTGCGTTCCGTTTCGGGAACCGCGCGCCTTCCCGCGCCGTTATTCGACCCGAATCGCCTCTTTCGTATCGAAATCATACGATGCCACGAGGTCGAAATCGAGCTGCTTGCGTTGCAGATCGGCCCGCGTCACGCGGATGCGCACTTCGTCGCCCAGGGTAAACGTCCGCTTGTGCTCGCGCCCGCGAACCGCGTAATTCTCCTCGTCGAACACGTAAAAATCGTCGGTCATGTCGCGCAGCGCGACCATCCCTTCGATCTTCGTATCCTCCAACTCGACGTAAATGCCCCACTCGGTAATGCCCGAAATATGGCCGTCGAACTCCTGATCGAGCTTGTCGAGCATGAATTCGACCATTTTGTACTTGATCGAGGCCCGTTCGGCATCGGCGGCACGCACCTCCATCGCCGACGAATGCTCGCACAGGCGTTCGTAATACTCCTTATCCTCGGACTTTCCGCCGGCCAGGTAGTGCGCGAGCAAACGGTGCACCATCATATCCGGATAACGACGGATCGGCGAAGTAAAATGCGTATAATAGTCGAACGCCAGCCCGTAGTGCCCGATATTGTCGGTCGAATAAGTCGCTTTGGCCATCGAACGGATCGCCAACGTCGAAATGATGTTCTCTTCCTTACGGCCGTGTATTTTCTTCATCAGCCGGTTGATCTCCTTCGCCACGGCCTTGTTTCCCTGCGCCTTCATCTGATAGCCGAACCGCGTTACGAAACTGCGGAACTGCGCCATTTTATCGGTGTTGGGCTTGTCGTGAATCCGGTATACGAACGTGCGATCGCTGTTCTGCACTCCTTTGCGCTTGCGGCCTACGAATTCGGCCACCTTGCGATTGGCCAGCAACATGAACTCCTCGATCAGTTGGTTCGACTCTTTGATCTCCTTGAAATAAACGCGCAGCGGTTTGCCGTTCTCGTCCAGTTCGAACTTCGCCTCGTCGCGCTCGAAATTGATCGAACCGTTGCGGAAACGCTCGGCGCGCAACTTTTGAGCCAGGTCGTTCAGCAGCAGGATTTCGTCGAACAGATCGCCTCGTCCCGTTTCGATCACGTCCTGCGCTTCCTGATAAGTGAACCGGCGGTCGGAATAAATCACCGTCCGCCCGAACCATTCCTGCTGCACTTCGGCTTCGGGGCTCAGCTCGAAAATCGCCGAAAAACACAGTTTTTCTTCGTTCGGGCGCAGCGAGCACAGTCCGTTCGACAACCGTTCGGGCAGCATCGGCACCGTTCGGTCAACCAGGTAGACCGACGTGGCGCGGGACTGTCCCTCGGCGTCGATCATATCGCCCGGATGCACGTAGTGCGTCACGTCGGCAATGTGTACGCCGACTTCGAAATTACCGTTCGGCAGGCGCCGGATCGAAAGCGCGTCGTCAAAATCCTTCGCATCGGCCGGGTCGATCGTAAAGGTCGTCACGCCGCGCATATCGCGCCGGCGGGCGATCTCCTTCGCATCGATCGTATCGGGAATCTTCTCGGCCTGCTGTTCGACCTCCTGCGGATAACTGTACGGCAGATCGAATTCGGCCAGAATCGCATGCATTTCGGTATTGTTGTTCCCCGGAGTGCCGAACACGTCGACGATCTCCCCTTCGGGACTCTTCATCGTATCGGGCCAGCCGACAATGTTGACCAGCACTTTCTGCCCCTGTTTCGCACCGTTCAGCGAACGTTCGGGAATAAAAATATCGTGCGCCATCTTACGGCTGTCGACATGCACGAAAGCGAAATTATCGGAACGTTCGACCACGCCGACGTACTTTTTCGGCGAGCGCTCGATCACTTCGACGACCTCCCCTTCGGGATTTCCGCCGCGCCCCTTACGCGTAATGGCCACCTTCACCCGGTCGCCGTGCAGCGCATGTCCGGCGCGCGACGCATTGACGTAAACATCCTTGTCCATCCCTTCGACGATCACGTAAAGCGCGCCCGAAGAGGTCATATCGACCGTTCCTTCGACCGTTTCGCGCTGCGAACCGCTGAGGCTGTATTTTCCCTCGGATACCTGACGGATCACTCCCTGCCTGAGAAAGTCGTGCACGATCGCGCGCACCTGATCTTTCTGCTCCCGGGTCGCGGCTCCGGCGGCCGCACTCAGACTTTTCACCGAATAACGTTTGTCCGGCAACGTGCGGAACAGCTCCATGATCAGCGTTGCGGGATCGGTGTACAGACCTTTTTCCTTGCCGGAGGTCTTTTTTCCTTTTGCCATAATCTCTCTTTTAAACAGGTACAAAGTTAGGCAAATAGTTCGCATTCTTCCAAAACAGTCGGAAGAATTTGTACGAAACCGCGGATCAGCGGATTTTCCCGTCCGTAAAGCGGTGCAGTCCGCGATCTTTCATCCACAGACCGAGGTAGCAGAACGCCGCATGGTAGGCGACCCACTCCTCGCGCGACGGATAAAAGTCTTCCTGTCGCTGCTGGTAATACTGTCCCGTCGTATCGCGGGCCTGCATCCGCAACATCTCCTGCGCCCGCACGTCCGCCCAGGCCGACGCCGGGACGTCGAAACCCTTGTCCCAGCCGAAAGCCATCGCCATCACGTCCATCATCAGAAAATTCGCCTGGCGGCCGTACCCCCAGTCGTTGCCTTCGGGGTAGTAAATCTGCGGAGTCGCCTCCCCTTTCTCGCCGCGCACGTACATCGTGCGACCGTCGCCGACCGGGCGGAGCGCCAGCGTCCGGTACAGCAAATCGCCGTTGTAAACCGTCGTCCGCGGCATCCGCAGGCCCGCCAACCGCCAGATCCAAGCGTTGTACCCGTTGTGCATGAAAGCGGTCATGTAATCCGGATGCAGGATATTGTGGTTGACCACGATTCCGTAAGCATCCACATTGCTACCGCGCAGGATTTCGTTCAGTCTGAAACCATTGATCTTCCGTTTACTGCACAAATCCTGCGGTGCGGCGTAGGCCGAAAGCTGCAACTCGACCGACTTATCGTACCAACCCTTCCAATGCGGATGCTCCGGCATCATCGCGGCGGCGATCACCAGAATCGTCGAGTTCCACGAATTTTCCTCGGCCTTGCTGTCCCCCTTGAAGACCACTTTCCCGTTCGCATCCCTGTAATACGGAACCTCGTAGTCGATCAGCCGGTCGGCCTCGTCGACGGCCATCCGGCGTACCAGCTCCCGATCCTGCGGCGTCAGGTCGTCCCACAGCAGCCAACCCGCCGTAGCGGCGAAACTGGCCCACAGCGCGCTCTGCCACTCGTGTCCCCAGCCTTTGTCGCCGGCATTCACCCGATGCCGCGCCGCGAGCGAGGCAGTCATTCGCACCGCCTTGGCGACCGCTTCTGTTTCAGAAACGCCGGTAACCGCCGGATCGTACACCCCGAATTTCAACGACACGGCCAACGCGAGCGCTTCGCTGGCCACCGGACGGATATGATGTTCGCGGATCCCGCCGAAATCGAGGTATTCTCCCGACTGGGCTCCCAATTTTTTCACCTGGTCGTACCACTTGTTCAGCGCATATTTGTTGCTGTTCAACAGAATCGTTCTCACGCGGTCTTCCAACCTCCCGCTTACCGGAGCCGGATCGAACCGGGCCCAGCGTACCGGCGCTACCGCTTCCGGATCGTTCCCCGACGGACGGACGGTCCCGACAGCGCGGGAACACCCGCAAATGCAGGCGAAAACCAGTAAAAATCTCAGCGGATCGTTTTTCATAATATCGGATTCAAGTTAGTCTCATACGCGAGGCATCCGGCTTATGCAACCGTTTGCACAAAGATATGGATTTTACTGCAGAAACGAAAACCGTCCCCCCGGAATCCGGAGGGACGGCCACGATATCGTCCGTTTTTTCTAACGGTGTTTCTCTTTATACTTATCGATCTGCTTTTTAATAGCGTCGAGACACTGATCGATCGCTTCTTCAAAAGTTTTGCAACGACGTTCGGCAACCAATTCGCTGCCGGCGACATCCATTTTTACGACGGCCACTTTATTGCCCAGTTCATCGTCTTTGTCGACTTTCAGGTTTACCTGCGCGGAGAGAACACCCTCAACAAACCGATCCATTTTGTCCATTTTGTGTTGAATGAAGTCGACGAGTCTCTGGTCGGCATCAAACTTTACGGATTGAATCTGCACTTTCATAATTATCCTCCTTATCTTTTTTAGCCCTCGGATGGGCGTGATTATAGATCTCTTTGAGCTTCTCGATGCTGTTGTGCGTGTACACCTGCGTCGTTTCGAGACTGGCGTGTCCGAGCAGCTCTTGAATCACTCGGATATCGGCCCCGTGGTTCAGTAGGTGAGTGGCGAACGTATGCCTCAGCACATGCGGGCTGCTCTTGCCTTGTACGCCCGCTCCTTTCAGCACCTCATGCACCGCATTGTACACTTCACTGCGCCCGATCGGCTTTCCTTGTTGCGTTAAAATTAAGAAATTATTTCCGTTTTTACAAATATTTTGCGCTTCGATCAGCTCCCGATAATGCCGTACCCGCGCGGCTACCGGCTCGATCACCGGGACGATCCGCTCCTTATCTCCTTTGCCCCTCACCTTCAACGTCCGGTATCCGTCCGAGAAATCTTCCGTCCGTATACCGGTCAGTTCTGCAAGACGGATGCCAGTCGCGTAAAACAACAGCACCACGACGGCGTCCCGTTCCGTAGAAAAATCGTCGGATGGTTGCATCAGCGATGCGACGATGCGCTGCATCCGGCTTTCTTCGACGAACGACGGCAGTCGCTGCGGCGTTTTCAGCGCCGTGATATGCGCGAAAAGATCCGATTCAACGATCCGTTGCTTGCGAAGGTAGCGAAAATAGGCCTTTACCGACGAGATTTTCCGGTTGATGCTCCGTGCCGCCATTTTTTCCGTGCCGCCGAGCGAGACGATCCAAGCCCGCAGATCGTCGGCCGTCACCCGCGCCGGGTCGAACGGTTCCGCCCCGTCCCGCGTACAGAACCGAGCGAAGCGGCGGATGTCGTCTCCATAGGCTTTCACGGTCAGTTCCGAATAACGCCTTTCGGCGCGCAGGTATGTCAGGAATTCGTCCATTGCCGTAAAGGTAAATAAAAAACCGTCCGGAACGTAGTTCCGGACGGTCTCGTTTATGATAAAAACACGCGTACTATTCTTCCTCCCGCTTCAACTGCTCGACGTAGATCGCATGCAGCTTGTTCTCACGCGCCGTAATGGACGGCTTCGTAAAATATTGGCGGCGACGGAGTTCTTTCAGCACACCGGTTCTTTCGTATTTTCTTTTAAATTTTTTGAGTGCGCGTTCAATGTTTTCGCCCTCTTTGATCGGCATGATAATCATTTTGCAAAAATGGTTTTAAATTTTTTAGTAATCAAAATTCGTAAATCGGTGTAAACCGACGCTCCCGCGCGGGTTTACTGCACTCTGAAACAGAGATACGGAGAGAGCTTCTCAGCCTGCTGCTCCGAAATGATATGTTGCTCTGTCAAATCTCTTATACTACGCCAACCTCCTTTTAATTGTCGGTATTTCAATAACCGGTTTAAAACTCGTTCCGGCAGGTAGGGATGATCCCTCAACTGCAACGGGAGTGCAAAGTTAATATCAATTTTTTGAATTTTACTACTGTCTACCCAAATTTGTTGCAAAATGCGGCGATAATTTTCATCGGTCATCCCCTCGATCTCGCGTAGCTGCCCGATCCGGGCGAATCCGCCGAGCCGTTCGCGGTAACGCACGATTCGGCCGGCCGTCAGCGGCCCGATCCCCCTCACCGCGACTAACGCGGCCGAATCGGCTCCGTTCAACTCGACCGGGCCGGAAACCGAATCCGACGCACCGCGCTTCTCCAGAAGTTCTTCGCGGCGCCCGACAACCGAATCGATCCGGATATAGGGTTCCAGTTTTCGGTAGCGGTCGGCCGACACCATACGGCAGCGCGCGAAGTCGGCGGCCGTGCGGAAAACGGCTCCGGCCTGCCGGTAATGCACGATGCCGTCGGCCTGTTTCGGCGAAAAACCCAGGCGCAACAACCCGTCCCGGTCGATCGTGTTCGGATCGAAAAGAAACAGCGAATCCTGCACCGGAATCCGCCCCTCCCGGACGGAATCCGTCCCCGTCTCCGGTTTCGAAAAATTTCCTCCTGCGCGGATCGCGATATAAGGCGACAATTCGCGGAACTTCCGGTCGGAAACCATACGGCAGCGCGCGAAGTCGGCGGCCGTACGGAAAACAGCTCCGGCCTGCCGGTAATGCACGATGCCGTCGGCCTGTTTCGGCGAAAAACCCAGACGCAACAACCCGTCCCGATCGACCGTATTCGGATCGAAAAGAAACGGTCGGACGGAATCCGTCCGGTACTCAGCCGCCCGCGCACGGGAATTTTTCGCCCGATACGACGAATCGAGCGCCCGATCGCCGTACATCGTGAAACTCCGCTCGAAACGGGGTTTGCCTTGCCACAGAAACAGCAGCGCGATCAGCACCAGCAACGGAATCAGCAGCAGGATCCGCCTCCCTTCGCGGCCGGAGCAGGCCGTCCAGGCCTTCAGCAACGCTTTCAGACGCTCTTTCATCGGATTCAGTATTCGGCGGACGCGCGCCGTTGCAGTTTCAGGTAGCGCAACGACGGGGACTCCGTCCGCGGCCCGAGTCCGTACTCCTCCCAGCGGGCGTCGACCCGTGCGATCGTTTCGGGCGACGACGCCACCACGTTCGGCCAGCGGCGCGCGAACCCGTTCACTCCGCCGGCTTTCGTCCGGGCGTCGAAAATCGCCGTGCCGCCGGAAAACGCCACGTCGCGCGACGGATCGCAGTTCGACGAAGCGAGCCACAGCAGATCCCCGTAGGAAAATCCGTAGGCCCCGGCATCCAACAGGACGGCCAGCGGCAGGTACGAGACCCCGTTCCGTCGCAGAAACGCCGGAACATCGGGTACGACGGACGAGGCGGCATAGAGCAGCAACACGCCCCACGACGCGCACAGCGAATCGTCCGCCCTCTCCACGCCGTAACAGTTTTCCCACCGCTGCGGCAGTCCGACGGGCGGTACGGCGCCGTCCGGATCGACCCCGGTCAGATCGAAGGCCAGTTTTCCGCCGAGCCCCATCCGGGGAGCGGCATGATCGAGCACATCCAGCGGCCCGCGCGACAGCACGACGTCTTCCGGAACGCGCACGCGGCGCAGCAACTGCCGCAACACCTCCGGATCGCGGACGTCCCTGCCAGACGATGCGACCGCCATGTATTTGTTGAACATCATCTGCCCCGCGCCCCACAACGACGAAGCGACCTTCAACGCTTGCCCCGGATAGTTCCGCACGATATCGACGACCGCAATGTTATGGGCCGCACCCTGCACGGGCATATACAGATCCCTGACCTCCGAAAGCATAGCCCGGCGGATCGGCGCGAGGAAAATCTTTTCGGTAGCCTTGGCGATGTAAGCGTCCTCCTGCGGCGGCACGCCGACGATCGTCGCCGGATAGACCGCGCCCCGGCGGTGCGTAACGGCCGTGACGTGGAACACCGGATAAGCGTCTTCGAGCGAATAGAAACCGGTATGGTCGCCGAAAGGTCCTTCGGTCGTCTTCGGCTCGGCCGGATCGACATAGCCCTCGATCACGAAATCGCAGTCTCCGGGCACCCGCAGATCCGAAGTCAGGCAGCGCACCAGTTCGACGGGACGGCGACGCAGAAACCCGGCCAGCAAGTACTCGTCCATGTTATCGGGCATCGGCGCCGTCGCAGCATAAGTGTACGCCGGATCGCCGCCCAGACACACCGCCACCGGCATTCGCCGTCCCAGCTCCGCATACCTGCGGTAGTGGCGCTCGCCGGTCTTATGCAGGTGCCAGTGCATTCCGGTCGTATGCTCCGACAGGATTTGCATCCGGTACATCCCCACGTTGCGCACGCCGCTGTCCGGATCGACCGTATTCACCAGAGGCAGGGTCACGAAGCGGCCGCCGTCGTGCGGCCAGCACCGGAGCACCGGCAGCAGACTGAGACGGGCCTCTTCGCCTGTCAGCACGACCTGCTGGCAGGCTCCGCGCCCGCCGCGGTTGCGCGGCAGCCAGCGCGACATCTTTTCCAGCACCGGCAGCATACGCAACTTGTCCATCAGCGACGGCTTCGGCGAAGTCAATTCGCCGAACAGCGCGTCGATCCGCTCGGTAAGCTCTCCGAGCCGTTCCACGCCGAGCGCCATCGCGATCCGGCGGTCGGAACCCATCATGTTGGTCAGCACGGGGAACGCCGTCCCGGTATTTTCGAACAGCAGGGCCCTTCCCCCTCCGGGCCGCTTCGACTCGCGGTCGGTCAATTCCGCAATCTCAAACTGCGGATCGACCGGCACGCGGACCCGGGCCAGTTCGCCGGCCCGTTCGAGCGCCCCGATATAATCGGTCAGATTTTTATACATAGCACGATTCGAATGAAATCTTTCGGATACGGTCTCCGTACGGACCGATCCGGAAGGCGCGGATCACTGCACCAGCAGGTTGCACCCCCGGATTTCGCTGCCCGAAATACGTCCCAACATCCGGAACGCCCCGTCGCCGCACACGACGCCGAGGTCTTCGGTCTGTACGAAAGAACACGAATAAAGGTTCGCCAGATCGATGACGTTGATCCCGCCCGTCCGCCCGGCAGGCAGCGTGCAGAACGGATCGTTCAGATCACGCACCGACACCCGCATCCACGACGGCGTCCGGAAGATGCCCTCGCCGGCGGAATAGGCCTGCGACATCAGCTCGGCCATCCCGTATTCCGAATGGACGGACGGTACGGAGAACGCCCGGCACAACAGTTCGTGAAACGCCTCGCGCGGCAATTCCTCGCGGTGTCCCTTCATGCCGCCGGTCTCCATCACCACCGTATCGTACAGCGGTCCCGGACGCCGTTCGGCCAGATCCCACAGCGCATAACTCACTCCCAACAACACTTTCCGCACCGTACACGCCCGCATATCGCGCAACAGGGCCTCGTGGTCGTACAGATAAAAACCGCCGCCGGCCCCGTCGCGGATCAGCCGGTCGGCCATGTATATCAACGACGACCCTTCCCGTTCGAGGTAGCTGGGCAGCAACGCAAAAACGGCGACCTCGCCGACCGGCCCGTAAAACCGTTCGAAAGCGCGCGTAAAAGCCTGCCGGTAAAGCTCCAGATCGGCGACATAATGTTTCGCCGGCGTCTGACCGGTCGTGCTGCTACTGGTAAAGACCGTCTCCGGCTCGCGGTCGGCCGCATAAACCCGACGGTTCTTGAAAACCCCGATCGGTAAAAAAGGGATTTCGGAAACCCGCCCGACGGATTGCGGCCCGATCCCGAGTAGGCCGAGGTACTCTCGGTACGGCGCACAAGCCTCCGCCTGGAAGCGGAACACTTCCAGCGCCAGCCGGTCGAACTCTTCGTCGTCGCGGACAGAAAAAATCCGGTTCGGATCGATCATCGCCCGACCTTTTACAGTTGCAACAGGAACCGTTCGCATTCCAGCGCGGCGGCGCACCCCGACCCGGCCGCGGTGATCGCCTGCCGGTAATGCGGATCCTGCACGTCGCCGGCGGCAAAGACGCCGACAATGTTCGTGCGGCAACTCCCCGGCGCCGTTTTGATATATCCTTCGTCGTCAAGTTCCAGCGAGCCCCTGAAAATCTCCGTATTGGGCTGATGCCCGATCGCCACGAAAAAGCCGGTCACGCCGAGTTCTTCCTCCCGACCGTCGGCACGGCGCACGCGGACCCCGGTTACGCCGGAATCGTCGCCAAGCACCTCCTGCGTCGTGGTCTCGAAACGGATCTCGATGTTCGGCGTGGTCATCACGCGTTCCTGCATCGCCTTCGACGCCCGGAAACGATCCTTACGCACGATCATATACACTTTCCGGCAGATCGTCGCGAGATAGGCCGCCTCTTCACAGGCCGAATCGCCGCCGCCGACCACCACGACATCCTGTCCCCTATAGAAAAAGCCGTCGCACGTAGCGCACGCCGACACGCCCATCCCCCGGAACCGCTGTTCGGACTCCAAACCCAGGTAGCGGGCTTCCGCCCCGGTAGCGATAATCAGCGCTTCCGCCTCGATCCGCTTCTCGCCGTTGACGGTCACCCGAAACGGACGCATCGTGAAATCCACCCCGGTCACCGCACCCATCCGGATATCGGCCCCGTATCTGATCGCCTGCTGCTTCATATTCTCCATCAGGACGCCCCCGTCGATCCCGTCGGGGAATCCCGGAAAATTCTCAATCCGCGTCGTGGTCGTAAGCTGTCCGCCCGGGGCCATCCCTTCGTAAAGGATAGGCGTAAAACCCGCGCGCGAAACATAAATCGCCGCCGTATAACCCGCCGGCCCGCTGCCGACGATCAGGCATTTCGTTTTTTCGGTCTCCATATCGTTATTTTTAATCGTTGCGTAAGTAGCTGCAAAAATCAAACAGATTATACAAATATAGAGGATATTTTCGAAACGGCGCGAATCCGGACGAATTCGTTCCGCCGCGACGGGCCCGGCCGCAGCCGGCGTCGCGGAAATTATGATTTCCCGAAAAAAATGCCTATTTTTATAGCCATAAAAAACAAATCGCCGTATGAGACTGCGTTCATTGATCTTATCTATTGTCGTAACCATTTTACTTTCAGGATGTTCGTCCGTAAAATCGTTTTTCGGCAGTTCGAAAAAACAGCAGCGGCAAAAGGCCGGAACGGAAGTCGTGGCTGAAAATATTTCCGCACGGACATCCGAATCCGACGGCAATTCGCTCTCTGAAAATTTAAAATCCGATAACAACGTGTGCGCAATTCCGGGCGTAGAACGTCCGGAAGCGATGATCAAACCGCTGAAGGCGCGACCGGAGATGAGTTTCGGCGAAACCGAAAGCGCGAACGTCCGCATCCCGTTGCGTTATAACAATCCGTTCCCCGAATCGGGCGAACTGGTCGTTCCGCTGTGCGAGCTGGAGACGGAATTCTGTTATCCGTATCCGGGAAAACTGATCTCCCCGTTCGGGCGACGCGGACGTTCGAACCACACCGGTATCGACATCAAGGCGATCCCGAACGACACGATCCGGGCCGCGATGCCGGGCGTCGTGCGGATGTCGAAACCGTACAGCGGATACGGCAACCTCGTCGTGATCCGGCATTACAACGGCATCGAGACCGTCTATGCGCACCAGTCCCGGAATCTCGTCCGGGTGAACGACGTCGTCGAAGCCGGCGACCCGATCGGGTTGGCCGGAAGAACCGGCCGGGCGACCACCGAGCACGTCCATTTCGAAGTACGCGTCGCCAGCGAACCGGTCAATCCGACGCTGCTCGTCGATCCGGACAACCGTTGCCTGCGCAGCGACCAAACTCTTTACTGTTATAACCGGGGCGGAGCGATCCGCGTCTCGACAAAACGCGCGACGACTTATATTCCGGACAGCGACGGCAACCAGCCGATTTTTGCCCAGACCCTCGAACCGGCGGATAAAACGGCCCCCCGGGAATCGTCGCCCGCGACAGCCGCCGAGAGAGACAACTCGCCGCAACAAACCGCGCCGACCTACCACTATGTGAAAAAAGGGGAAACCCTGTCGCACATCGCGGTAAATTACTCGACGACCGTCTCGAAGTTGTGCGCACTGAACGGGATCAAGCCGAACAGTCTGTTGCAGATCAAACAGAAATTGCGCGTCAAATAGCCGTCCGCGGATTTTGAACCGCTCCGCACATGAAACTGCTCGAATTTATCGTCGCCTCGTCGTTACTGACCCTGATGCCGGGTCCGGATATTTTGTTTGTCATGGCCCAAAGCATCGTCCAGGGACGTAAGACGGGGATCGCGGTGGCCTTGGGGCTTTGTTCGGGATTGTTCGTACACACGGCGCTGGCCGCGCTCGGCATCTCGCTGATCATCGCCTCTTCCCCGATCCTGTTCGCCGCCATCCGTTACGCGGGAATCGCCTACCTGATCTATATGGGCATCGTTTCGCTCAGAAGCCGTAACGACGCATCCGTCTCCATCGCGGACAGCACGGCCACCCTGCAAAACGAATCCGCCGGCACGTTCGGCAAGCTCTACCGGACGGGAATCACGATGAACCTGCTGAACCCGAAAATCATCCTTTTCTTCCTCGCGTTTTTTCCGCAATTCCTCGACAAAACATCCGCAACGCCGCGCATCGACATCCTGATCCTCGGCACGACGTTCGCAGCAGTAGCGATTACGATCTTCACGATCGTGGCCCTGGTCGCCGACTGGGTCTCCGCACGGTTCGGCGCACGGCAGGTCCCGCCGGCCACGCTGGCCTGGATCCGGGCCGGAGTCTACTGGACGATCGCCATGCTGTTCCTGTTCTACTGACGTCAGCGGCAATTGCCGTCCACGCAGCCCCGGAATGAAAAATATTTCTGCATCAGGTAGCTGTAAGCGACCGAGATCGCTTTGGTGAGGGCGTTCGACGGCGTAGGATAGATCCCGATCACGCCGACGAACAGTTTCATGCACAGATAATTCAAAAGGATCGAGCCGCACACGCTCATCAGGTAACGGAACAGTTGCACGCGTCCGCGCAACGGCGAACCGTGAAACGCGATGTGACGGTTCAGCCAGAACCCGGTGAAGAACGTGATCGGAAAAACGATCATCCAGGCGGCGTTATACGACGAAACGGCGACAAAGTCGCCGAGATGCACGACGCCCTCCTTATCCAGCACGAAATTGTAAAGAATGAAATAAAGCAGCAGGTCGAACCCCATGTTCGCCCCGCCGCAAACCGCGTAACGGAACGTCTGTAACGGCACCAGCCGCCGCAACGGCGGCAGGTAGAAAATATCGATGATGCGGGTCAGTCTCCGGGCGAACGTCATTTCTTTTTCAGGTTTTGCTGTTTTTCCTGCAACGCGTACATCTGGTCGCGGTAAGCGGCAGCGGCGGCAAAATCGAGTTCGCGAGCGGCATTTTCCATCGCTTCGCGGGCGATCTTGATCGCCGATTCGAGGTCGTGCTCGGTCATGTAGGCGGCCACCGGATCGGCCGCCACTGCAAAGCCGCGGTCCCCGGTCAGGTCGTACAGTGCGCCTTCCCCTTTGCGGCCCTGCAACGCTTCGCCGGAAAGGATCGCCCGGCCGCTCTTGATCGCCTGCCGCGGCACCACGCCGTGCAGGTTGTTATAATGTATCTGCTTTTCTCGGCGGCGGTTGGTATCCTGTATCGACAGCCGCATCGAATCGGTGATCTTATCCGCATACATAATTACCCGTCCGCCGACGTTTCGCGCCGCGCGCCCCGCGGTCTGCGTCAGCGAACGCGCGCTTCTCAGAAAGCCCTCCTTGTCGGCGTCCATGATCGCCACCAGCGAAACTTCGGGCAGATCGAGTCCCTCGCGCAACAGGTTTACGCCGATCAGCACGTCGAACAATCCGGCGCGCAGATCGTCGAGGATCTGCACCCGTTCGAGCGTATCGACGTCGGAATGAATGTACCGGCAGCGGATTCCCATCCGGTCGAAATATTTATAGAGCTCTTCGGCCATTCGTTTGGTCAGGGTCGTCACCAACACCCGCTCGTCCGCTTCGGCGCGGATTTCGATCTCCTCGACCAGGTCGTCGATCTGGTTCAGCGTCGGACGCACCTCCACCGGCGGATCGACCAGCCCGGTCGGGCGGATAAACTGTTCGACCACCGAACCCTCCGATTTGATCAGCTCGTAGTCGGCCGGCGTGGCGCTCACATAGATCACCTGATTTTCGAGCGATTCGAATTCGTTGAACTTCAACGGTCGGTTGTCCAACGCGGCCGGCAACCGGTAGCCGTAATCGACCAAGTTGTTTTTACGCGAACTGTCCCCGCCGAACATCCCCCGTATCTGCGGGATCGTCACGTGACTCTCGTCGATAATCAACAAAAAGTCTTTCGGGAAATAATCGATCAGGCAGAAGGGCCGACTGCCCGGCGAACGCCCGTCGAAATAGCGCGAATAGTTCTCGATCCCGGGACAATAACCCAATTCCTTAATCATCTCCAGGTCGTATTCGACGCGCTGTTTGAGCCGCCGGGCCTCGGTCGGCTTACCGATCGACTCAAAAAACTCGCATTGTTTCCCCAGATCGAGCTGGATCATCCGGATCGCCTGCTCGACGCGTTCGCGCGTCGTCACGAACAGATTGGCCGGGTAAACGATCACGCGTTCGAGCGATTCGAGCCGTTGTCCGGTCACCGGATCGATCAGGCTGATCATCTCGATCTCGTTATCGAAGAAAACCACCCGATAGCACTTCTCGCCGTAAGCGGCGAAAATATCGACCGTATCGCCGTTGACGCGGAACGTGGCCGGCCGGAAATCGTTCTCGCTGCGGGTGTAGAGCGCATCGACCAGCGCGTACAGCAGTTTGTTGCGACTGATCACATCGCCGACTTTCAGCTCAACCGACGTGGCATGGAAGTCCTCGGGATTGCCGATCCCGTATATGCACGACACGCTCGATACGACGACGATGTCGTTACGGCCGCTCAGCAGCGACGAAGTGGCGCTGAGCCGCATTTTCTCGATCCCTTCGTTGATCGACAGATCCTTTTCGATAAAAGTGTCCGTCGTCGGCAGGTAAGCCTCGGGCTGGTAATAGTCGTAATAAGAGACGAAATATTCGACCGCATTCTCCGGAAAGAAGTTTTTGAACTCGCCGTAGAGCTGCGCCGCAAGCGTTTTGTTATGGCTCATGATCAGCGTCGGCTTATTCAGCGCGGCGATCACGTTGGCCATCGTAAACGTCTTGCCCGAACCGGTAACGCCGAGCAGCGTATTGTGCCGGCAACCGTCCCGCAGCGCCGACACGAGCTGCCCGATCGCTTCGGGCTGATCCCCGGTGGGGCTGTATTCCGATACCAGTTTGAAATCCATGGTGCAAAGGTAAGAATTGATTTAAAAATCCGGTCACGTCGTACCGTTTATTCACAAAACCGGAATTAATAGCTATTTTTGCATAAAATTTAGCACTTTTCCGGATGGGTTTACTTGGGGTCTTACTGTTGGGAGTCGGATTGAGTCTCGACACGTTCGCCGTCTCGCTGTCGCTGGGATTCGCCGGGTGCACGACGCACCGGCAGCGGATGCGTTTCCTGATCGTCATCGGCATCTTCCACTTCCTGATGATCATGGCCGGCTGGTTCCTCGGCGAAAACGTGAGCCGGCTGATCGCCGACTACGACCACTGGGTAGCCTTCGGGCTGCTGGCGATCGTCGGCGGCAAGATGATCAAAGAGGGCCTTTCCGCCGAAGGAGAATCGGTCAACTGCAACGACCTGTTATCGCTACGCAATACGCTGCTGCTCGGCGTGGCGCTCAGCATCGACGCGTTGATCACCGGATTCAGCCTCGGGATGGTCAAGATCAGGTTGTTCGACGGACCGCCGCTGGGCAACACCCTGCTCGCGGCGCTGCTGATCGGCCTGTCGGCTTTCCTGATCTCGGCCGCCGGACTGAAGATCGGCAAACGCGTTTCGTCGCGGCTCGGCCCGAAAGCCGAAATCTTCGGCGGCTTGATCCTGATCGGCATCGGCGTCAAAATCCTGATCGAACACCTCAGCTAAAGCGTTCCGGCCGGCGCGCCGCATCCTACAATCCGAAAATTATCGTAACTTTGGATTCCGGAAACACCGTTTATCCCTATGATCGACAAAGCAACCATAGACCGTATTTTCGCCGCCGCCAACATCGTCGAGGTGGTCGGCGACTTTGTCACCCTCAAAAAGAAGGGGATAAACTACCAGGCGTGCTGTCCTTTCCATAACGAAAAAACGCCGTCGTTTGTTGTCTCGCCGTCGAAGGGGCTATTCAAGTGCTTCGGCTGCGGCAAGGGAGGCAATGCCGTGACCTTCGTGATGGAACACGAAAACATGACCTATCCCGAAGCGTTGAAATACGTCGCCCGCAAATACGGCATCGAGGTCGCCGAACGCGAACAGACTCCCGAAGAGGTGCGCCGCAACGACGACCGCGAGAGCATGATGGTCGTCTCGTCGTATGCCGCCGACTATTTCGTCCGGACGCTGCACGACACGCCCGAAGGACAAAGCATCGGTATCGGCTATTTCCGCGAACGCGGGTTCTCGGACGCCACGATCCGGAAATTCGGACTCGGCTACTGTCCCGACGGCGGCGACACTTTTACGCGGCAGGCGCTGGCCGACGGCTACAAAGAGGAGTTCCTGGTCGGCACCGGACTGACGATCAAACGCGAGACGGGCGGCTATTACGACCGTTTCTGCGGCCGGGTAATGTTCCCGATCCACGGGATCAGCGGACGCGTAACCGCATTCGGCGGCCGGACGATGCGCACCGACAAGAAAGTCGCGAAATACCTGAACTCGCCGGAATCGGAGATCTACCACAAAAGCGACGTCCTGTACGGAATCTATTTCGCCAAACGGGCGATCACGCAGCAGGACTGCTGCATCCTGGTCGAAGGTTACACGGACGTCATCTCGATGCACCAGTCCGGGATCGAAAACGTGGTCGCCTCGTCGGGCACCTCGCTGACGGACGGGCAAATCCGGTTGATCGGCCGCTTCACGCGCAACGTGACGGTGATCTACGACGGCGACAGCGCCGGCATCAAAGCCTCGCTGCGCGGGATCGACATGATCCTGAAAGACGGTCTGAACGTGCGGGTCGTGCTGCTGCCGGACGGGGACGACCCCGACTCGTTCGCCCGCAAGCACAACGCGACCGAACTGCGCGATTTCATCCTGTCGCACGAGGAAGATTTCATCTCGTTCAAGACCCGGTTGCTGCTGGCCGAGGCGGCGGGCGACCCGTTGCGCAAAGCGGCGCTGATTGCCGACATCGTGCAAAGCATTTCGGTGATTCCGGACGCCATCACCCGTTCGGTCTACACGCGCGAATGTTCGCGGCAAATGGAGATCGACGAACAGATCCTGCTGCGCGAGATCGCGCTGCGCCGCGTCGAACACACGGCCGGCAACGAAGCCAAAGAGTTTATCCGCAACCAGGAAATCATCCGCCGGCGCACGGAAAACCAACCGGCCGCCATAGCGCAAGTCGAAGCGGGCAGCAGCATCGAAGAACTGGAAAACGAACTGATCAAATACCTGCTCAAGTACGGCGAGCACGACTTCGAGTACGTCGAAGGAAAGGAGGTCGTCGAACTGAACGTGGCCGAAGTGATTATAAACGACCTCGACCAGAACGGCATCGTGATGAAAAACGCCGTACTGCACAAAATATACGAAGAATACAAAACGCTACGACAGAGCGGCGAAGAAATCGGCATGAACCATTTCATCAACCACCCCGATCCGGAAGTCAGCAATGCCGTGGTAAACCTGCTGACCTACGACGACAATTACATGGTCAGCAAACTGTGGAAAAAATTCGACATCGTCGTCGAAAGCGAACAGGAGCGGCTGCCGGTGGCGGTTCCGCGGGCCGTGATCCTGTACAAGTCGAAAGTGATCGACGACATCATCGCCGGGCTGCGGGCGAAACTGGCCGACCAGTCGCTGCCGGAGGAGGAACAAGCCACCCTCACCCACCAGATTTCGGTTCTGAACCAGGAACGGACGCTGATCTCGAAAAAACTTTCGCGGCTGATCGTCTGAATGATTGCCCCGCCGAACCGGGCTTCGTCCCGTTTCTCCTCGCTTCCATCCGTTTGCAAAAAATATTTGCCGCATTTTTCGTATCTTTGAATCCGGAACATTTAAAAACGGACTATGAGACGACTGACCCTCCTTTCTTTTGCATTCGCCTTGCTGCTGCCGCTCTCGGTTTTTTCCGCAAAAACGAAAAAAGCGGTATACGTTATTCTGGACGGAATTCCGGCCGACGTGATCGAACGGCTCGATCCGCCGGCCATCAAAGCCGTCGCAGCCGAAGGCGGTTACTCGCGCGCCTACTGCGGCGGAACCGTCGGCCGGTACGACCAGACGCCGACCATTTCGGCCGTCGGTTACAACTGCATCCTGACGGCCACCTGGGCCAACAAGCACGAAGTCTGGGACAATTCTCCGAAACCGGACTATAATTACTGGTCGATTTTCCGGATCGCCAAGGAACAGAAGAAAAATTTCAAAACGGGGCTTTATTCGAGCTGGACGGACAACCGTACCGTCTTGCTCGGCGAAGGGCTTCCCGAAACGGGCAATTTGAAGATCGACTACGTCGCGGACGGGCTCGACCTCGACACGAAAAATTACCCGAAAGAGAAAGACGACCTCCATATTTTCAAGATCGACGAAGCGATCTCCGAAGCCGCCGCCGAAGGAATCCGCAACGACGCCCCGGACATGAGCTGGGTTTACCTGTGGTACACGGACGACGCGGGACACTATTATGGCAACGGCGATTTCATGGACGAATACGTGATGAAAGCCGACAAGCAGGTCGAACGAATCCGGGAAGCCGTGAAATACCGCGAAGCCAACTACGACGAAGAGTGGCTGCTCATCGTGACGACCGACCACGGACGCGGCCCCGACGGATACCACCACGGCGGGCAGTCCGAACGCGAACGCACTTCGTGGATCGCCACGAACGTGCAGCCGAATGCGCACTTCGCCGCTCCGCTGCTGTCGATCGTAGACATCGCCCCGACGATCTGCCGCTACCTGGGCTTCGAAGTTCCGACGGACGTGCTGTGGGAGCAGGACGGGATGCCCTTTATCGGCAAGGCGGACATCGCCGGCATCCGGATCGACCGCAAAGGCAACGCCGTCGAACTGGGATGGACGAGCCTGAACGACAAAGCTACGGCCACCGTATACGCCGCCCGCTCCAACAACTTCAAACAAGGTTCGCCGGATCGGTGGGTCAAGGTCGGCAAAGTGAAAGCCGGCGCGGGAAGTTTCACCTACGACCTCTCCGCAAACCCGGACGGTTTTTATAAATTCGCCGTCGTAACGCCGAATAACCACCTGACCTGCTGGGCTCCGGCCAAGTAATCGTTCGGGAAACAGGCAGGGGGTTCCCTTCCCGCAAGCGAAAGCGGCCGTCCGGAGACTCCGGACGGCCGCTTTTTTATTCGGAGAAACAGGTGGGCAAAGCAGCCTCGACGGACGCACCGGAATCCATACTCGGAACCGATTGTCGATTCCCGGTCCGGCCGGAAAGGCCCCGTTCCTCCCGCAAAACAAACCGGGCCGCCCGAAAGGACGGCCCGGCCTCGTCTATGCATACAACCTATTCGGCATTCAAAATCTCCAGGATTTTGATCGCAGCGGTCGAGATCGGAGTTCCGGGACCGAAAATAGCGGCGGCTCCGGCTTTGTACAGGTCGTCGTAATCCTGGTGCGGGATCACGCCGCCGACGATCACCACGATGTCCTCGCGGCCCAGCTTCGCCAGTTCGGCGACGATCTGCGGAACGAGCGTCTTGTGGCCGGCGGCCAGCGACGATACGCCCACCACATGCACGTCGTTTTCGACGGCCTGTTTGGCGGCTTCGGCCGGGGTCTGGAACAACGGCCCCATATCGACGTCGAATCCGATGTCGGCGTAACCGGTAGCGACTACCTTCGCGCCGCGGTCGTGCCCGTCCTGACCGAGTTTAGCGATCATGATGCGGGGCTGTCGACCCTCCTTTTTGGCAAACTGCTCGGCCATTTGTTTGGCCTTCGCAAAACTTTCGTCGTTTTTCACTTCTGCTGAATATACTCCTGATATTGAACGAATAACAGCTTTGTATCGTCCTACGACCTCTTCGCAGGCATCCGAGATTTCACCGAGCGACGCGCGCACTTTGGCGGCTTCGACGGCCAGTTCGAGCAGATTCCCCTTCTTCGTGCGGACACATTCGGTAATAGCGGCCAGCGCGGCTTTCACTTTCGCTTCGTCGCGGTTGGCGCGAAGTTCGTTCAGACGCTTGATCTGGGCTTCGCGGACAGCCGTATTGTCGACGGCGAGAATGTCGATCGGATCCTCTTTTTCGAGACGGTAACGGTTGATCCCGACGATCGTATCGTTGCCCGAGTCGATGCGCGCCTGTTTGCGGGCGGCCGCCTCCTCGATACGCATTTTCGGAATACCGGTTTCGATGGCTTTGGCCATACCGCCAAGCTTTTCGACCTCCTGGATCAAATCCCAGGCCTTGTGCACGATCTCGTCGGTCAGCGATTCCACGTAATAGGAACCGGCCCACGGATCGACCGCGCGGGTAATGTTGGTCTCTTCCTGAATATAGATCTGCGTATTACGCGCGATACGCGCCGAAAAATCGGTCGGCAGCGCGATGGCTTCGTCGAGCGCGTTGGTATGCAGACTCTGGGTGTGTCCCAGCGCGGCGGCCATCGCTTCGATCGCGGTACGCGCCACGTTGTTGAACGGATCCTGTTCGGTCAGCGACCAACCGGAAGTCTGCGAGTGCGTACGCAGCGCCAGCGATTTCGGATTTTTCGGGTCGAACTGCTTGACGATCTTCGCCCACAGCAGACGGGCGGCGCGCATCTTGGCGATCTCCATAAAATGATTCATGCCGATAGCCCAGAAGAACGACAACCGCGGAGCGAACGTATCGACGCTCATGCCGGCATTAACCCCCGTTCGCAGGTACTCCAGACCGTCGGCCAGCGTATAAGCCAGCTCGATGTCGGCCGTAGCCCCAGCCTCCTGCATGTGGTAGCCGGAGATCGAGATCGAGTTGAACTTCGGCATATTCTTCGACGTGTACTCGAAAATATCGGCGATGATCTTCATCGAAAATTCGGGCGGGTAAATATAAGTATTGCGCACCATGAACTCCTTCAAGATGTCGTTCTGGATCGTACCGCTGAGCTGGTCGAGCGTGCAGCCCTGCTCCAGACCGGCCACGATGTAGAACGCCAGCACCGGCAGTACGGCGCCGTTCATCGTCATCGAGACGGACATCTTGTTCAACGGAATGCCGTCGAACAACACCTTCATATCCTCCACCGAGCAGATCGACACGCCGGCCTTGCCGACGTCGCCGACTACGCGCGGATGATCGGCGTCGTAACCGCGGTGCGTAGCGAGGTCGAACGCCACCGAAAGCCCTTTCTGGCCGGAAGCCAGGTTACGGCGATAGAACGCGTTCGATTCGGCCGCGGTCGAAAAACCGGCGTACTGACGGATCGTCCACGGACGCATCACGTACATCGTACTGTACGGACCGCGCAGGAACGGCGCGATACCGGCGGCATAATTCAGGTGCTCCATGCCTTCGAGGTCTTCGGCCGTATAGGTTCCTTTCACGGCGATGTGCTCGGGAGTTACCCAGGGCTCGTTTTCCTTGCACCCTTTCGCGCTGCAGCACTTTGCCGCGGCGCCTGCATATTTTAAATCTGAAAATTTTGCTCTCATGACAATCCCTGTTTAAATACCGAGTTCTTTAAGATAATACTGGAGGGTTTCGAGCACGTTGTTGCGGACGCTGATAAAGTTCTTGATCCCTTGTGCTTCGAGCTCCTCTTTGCAAGCGGGCGCCCCGGCAACCACGAAAATCGCCTTGTCGCCGAGCAGCTTGAACGCCTCGGGAGCCAGCGTAGCGTAGTCGTCGTCGGCCGCGCAGATCACCACGATCTCGGCCTTCGCTTCCAATGCGGCTTTCACGCCTTCTTCGACGCTCTTGAAATAGGTATTGTCCTGCACGCGGATCCCGGCGCAGGCGAAGAAATTGCACGAGAACTGCGCGCGGGCGCGGGCAAAAGCCAACGCTCCGCAGGTCAGCATGAAGGCCTTCGGCTGTTTGCCGCTGCGGTCCACCTTCAGGCGCATCTGTTCGAAAGCCATCGCGCCGCGGTACGGCTTCAACGGACGTACGCCGTCTGCCGCCTGGGACGCGCAACCGCATTTGCAGGTCGATTTCCCGGTAACGACGTCTTCGGTAATCGCCTCGTCGGCCACTTCATTGAAATTAGGGAACTGGTTGGTTCCGAGCAGCGTCTCGCGGCGGGTCGCGATATTCGAATTCTTTTTGGCGGCGGAAGCTTCGACCTGATCCTGGATAAAACCGGCTTCGAACGCGGCGATGTAACCGCCTTTCTCTTCCACCTGCCGGAACAGGTTCCACGCCTGCTCGGCGATCGAATTGGTCAGGTTTTCGATATAGTACGATCCGCCGGCGGCATCGCAAACCTGGTTGAAATGCGACTCTTCTTTCAGCAGCAACTGCACATTGCGGGCGATACGCGCCGAAAAATCGGTCGGTTTTTCGTACGGCGTGTCGAACGGCAGCACTTCGATCGAATGAACGCCCGATACGGCGGCGCTCATCGCTTCGGTCGTGCCGCGCAGCATGTTGACATACGGGTCGTAAACGGTCATGTTCCATTTCGAGGTCACCGCATGCACCTTCATCTTGCTTGCGCAGCCGCGCGAAGGATTGTACGGCGCCATGATATTGGCCCACAGCAGCCGCGCGGCGCGGAACTTAGCGATCTCCATGAAGTAGTTCGAACTGATCGCCATCGAGAAACGCAGCGCCGGAGCGACCTGATCGACGCTCAGGCCCTGCTCCATCAGTTTCACCACGTATTCGTGGCCGGCAGCCAGCGTAAAGGCCAGTTCCTGCACGATCGTGGAACCGCTGTTATGGAAAATCTCGCCGCTGACGTTGACAAAACGAATCCTCTTGTATGCGGCTCCCTTCGAGATCAGCGACGCCAGATTCTCAAAACCCTTGCACTGCCCGTTCTTGCAGGCCATCGTTCCTTTCAGCGTCAGCTTTTTGACGATCGGGTCGAGCACGAAAGAGGCTCTCACCGTTTCGGGATCGACTCCCTCCTTATCCATTTTATCGATAAAAAGGCCCGCTACTTTTTTGGTGGCGCAGCCGCTGAAAACGAGCTCGGTATTTTTTACCGAAATCCCGGACAGCAGCGTATCGAGGTCGGCTGCGGAAAACTCCTTGTCCCCGATCACGAAACCGATCGATTCGACCCCTTTGGTCAACAGGACGGTAGCCTGTGCATTGGCCTCTTTCGGACATCCGACCTCGATGGTCTGGACGATCCGCCAGTTGTTGTCTTTCCCGGTACCCCGTACGTACGGAAATTCCCCGCACTGCGAACCGAGGTACTTGATGCCGTCGAGATTCTCGGCGCGGTAGTACGGGCGGACATTGAATCCCTCGGCCGTTCTCCACACGAGTTTTTTCTCATAATCGGCCCCTTTAAGGTCTACCGCGATCACCGATTCCCACTGCTCGGTCGAAACCGGCGGAAATTCGGCGAACAGCTTCTGTTCCTTATTTGCCATAGTTTTATGATTTGATAAGATTAGTTTTCCCCGCATCTGAAAAATCAAATGCATACAAAGTTATAATTTTTTTACGAACAGACGGCAAACCGCCGGACATTTTCGCCCTTCCCCTACGAAAACAGACCGACGCGATGCGACAATACGGCTACGCGATCGCACGAAGAGTCCGGATCGACGGTCGGCAAAAAGCGGACGGATACGACGCGGTTTTGCGAAAAAAACGTATTTTTGTTCCACCGAATCCAAAATTTAAAAATCTGACCTATGAAAAAACTGCTATTCTTCTGCGGCGTCGCGGCCGTCTTATGCAGCTCTTGCGGCAAACGGATCGCCCGCGTCGAATCGGTCGACATCGTACCGCAGCCGGTATCGGTCGTCGCCTCCGACGGGGCGTTCGACCTGACGAAAAACACCAAAATCTGCCTGCTGTCGGACGACTCGACGCTGAACTACTCCGTCCGCCTGTTCAACGGCCTGCTCGACAAATCGTTCGGCAAACCGCTGCCGGTGATTAAAAGCACGCAGCCCGAAGCGGGCGCGATCAACGTGCGATTGGGCGGCCTGCAACCCGAGGAATATACGCTGAATATCCGTCCGGACGGCGTCGACATTACCGGAGGAAGCCCCGCCGGCGTATTTTATGCCTTCCAGACGCTGCGGCAGTTACTGCCGGTAGCCGTAGCGCGGGGCGAAAAAGCCGGCGTCATCGAATTGCCCGTCGCGGAGATCGCCGACAAGCCGCACTTCGCCCACCGCGGCGGAATGCTGGACGTGTGTCGTCACTTCTTTACCGCCGACGACGTGAAAACTTTCATCGACATCCTCGCTATGCACAAACTCAATCGTTTCCACTGGCACCTGACCGACGACCAGGGTTGGCGGATCGAAATCAAACAATACCCCAAACTGACCGAGGTCGGCGCGTTCCGCGACCGCTGCAACCTGCAAGCCGAAGCCGACGCACCGAAAGATTCGGTTCCCTACGGCGGTTTCTACACGCAGGACGAAATCCGCGACATCGTACAATATGCCGCAAAACGGTTCATCACGGTCATCCCCGAAATCGAAATGCCGGGCCACGCCTCCGCTGCGCTCGCCTCCTATCCTTACCTCGGCTGCAAAGGCGAAGGGTATGTCGTTCCGTCGACCTGGGGCGTAAAAGCCGACGTGTACTGTGCCGGCAACGATTCGACGTTCCGGTTTATAGAAGGCGTCCTGTCGGAAGTGGTCGAACTGTTCCCGTCGGAATACATCCATATCGGCGGAGACGAATGCCCGAAAATCAACTGGCAGCAATGCCCGGCATGCCAGCAGCGGATCAAAACCGAAAAGCTAAAAAACGAGAACGAACTGCAAAGTTATTTTATGCAGCGGGCCGAGAAATTCCTCGCAGGCAAAGGCCGCAAGATCGTCGGCTGGGATGAGATTCTCGAAGGCGGCATCTCGGAAACGGCGACCGTCATGTCATGGCGCGGTTCCGCGGGCGGTATCGAAGCGGCTAAAAAGGGAAACCACGTCATCATGGCCCCGAACTCGCACTGCTATCTGGATTACTACCAGACCGACAAGACCGAAACCGAACCGAAATCGATCGGCGGACATCTTCCGATCGAGAAAGTGTACTCGCTCGACCCGTACGAAGGGCTGAACGCCGACGAACAGCAGTACATCCTGGGCGTACAGGGCAACCTGTGGACCGAATTCATCAGCGAATTCGACCATGCCGAATACATGTTGCTGCCGCGCCTGGCGGCGCTGGCCGAAGTGGGCTGGTCGTACGACAATAAGGATTTCGACAGTTTCAAGAAACGCGAAACTTCGCTGGCCAGGCTGTACGACGCTTACGGGTACAAGTATGCCAAACACATGTTCCCCGCCGACAGTACGGCCACGGACACGACAAAATAAAAAACCGGTAACGGCCGCCTTACAATCCGATACCGAACTTGAACAAAAAAGCGATGCGGGAATCCGCATCGCTTTTTTTACCGCCTTCCGAAAACGCAATTCGTCATCCACCGACAAAACAGAGAACCGGCGGATTGGGTTCTATCTCCGAAAGCTGAAACGGGGATAAAAGATCGACCGTTAAATGCAGGAACAACCGTATGAATCACAAAAAGGCGATTGTCCCGAGGCACAACAAGCCATACAACTTCCGCCGTCAGCATAAGTCGTGGTGCATTGTCCTCTCGGGCAACCGGAGCTTCCATTTTCGGTTAACGCTCCAACGTTTTGCATGAATAAATCGCCGACCGCATTTTTGTACCGAGCGGTAAATACGGTTACTGCCGCAACGGCGGTAACGAAACCCGATCAGCAAAAACGAACAGATTTTTTCTTTTCATTATTCCTTCATTCTCATCATTACAACTATCGGATTATCGTCCGATGTTATCTCGCCCAAACCTTCTACGAAAATCTTGTCAGAACCGTTCCTGGGAAAATCGATCATGCTGCTCGGGATAATCACATCGACCAAGTAGTTTTTATAATAAACCTGATGAACACAACTCGGGAAACTCGAATTGAGATAAATATAGGCCGGGAAATCCGTCAGGTCGTTTTTGATTCTTTTCGCATGATAGGTCTTATCTTTATACCTGATATAATAGCGGACGTCCTCTTTCTGAAAAAATCGTTCCTCTGCACCTTCTTTAAAATAATACGAAAAGGACATTATATCGGAATTATTGATATTTAAAACGGGGAACATGGCTACACGATTCGCACTCTTATATATAATATGCGATTTCAAGCATTACAATAGAAAAAAATCGTGAAAACAGAAAAAATAACAGGCCGTATTCCTAACGGTTGAAAACATCCGACAAACAATTTGCAGTTAATTAGAAGTCAGGTGCACGTGTCGACTATTCGGCAACACGACTCAAAATAAATCGTACACCCGCAAATCCCGTATCGGAATCGCGTCAATTTCGGCAGCCAAAGCCGCGCTGAAAAAGGCCGGAAAGCCCCTATTCCTTTTGTTTCCCGGCGTCGATCAGATCGATAAACTGCGCCGCCACGTTCCGGATATCGTACTGCGACAGGTCGATTCCCCGCACCTGCGCGCGATAATCGCCGCGAAGCGCCGCGCGGAACCCGTCCGGATCGAACGTGCGGTCGTTGAACGACAGGATCGGCCGGCCGGTCATCGCATAGTCGATCAGCTTGCTCGGCGTAGCGTTCGACGTAGTATTGTCGAAATTGATCAGAAAATCGGCCGCGCCGAGCCGTTCGATCAGCCGTTCGCGCGGCAACGCTTCGCGCAGCACGATCCGGCCGCGCACCCGCTGTTGCGCCTGCCGGATCATTTCGGCGAAACAAGGGTCCAGGCAATTGATATACAGATCGAAGCGAAAATCCGCATCCAGCGTCTCCAGAAAATCGAAAAAGAAGCGCGGGTCGCGGATCCGCTCGTAGAAACGGCCTGCGTAGGCGAACGTCGGCTGCGGATTCGGCTCGTAAGGCCGGCGTTTCACGGCGTTCAGATCGAATCCCTGCGGAATGATTCTTATCCGTTCCCGGCTCTTATAAGGCGTGTAACAGCCCAACGCCTTTTCGACCGGAATCGTAAAATAATCGAACCGGCGCCCCCAACATTTCAAGATCAGGTAATAGGCAGGAAACACGTTCGGCGCCACATCGCCGCGGAACGGCGGATCGCTGAATTCGGCGATCGTCACGGCATGCCTCAGGTTCGGATTCCGCCGCATCGCCCGGGATACGGCCCGGTGGATCGCGGCCGGATACGAAATCGACAGCACGGCGTCGAACGGCTCGTCCAACGCGACCAACTGCCGGAAAATCCCCGGATTGTATTTGGCGAAAAACTCGTGGCAGTAAAAATAGAGAATCCAGCGCTGTGCGAATTTCGGGATAAATCGGCGGATGCTCTTATTTCTGCGGGCGACCGCCGACCCGCCCCGTCCCTCTACCGTACCGTCGGCAAAAATCACCCGCAACCCGTCCGCCTGCAACGGATCGTCGCGAAAAACCTGCCGGTTCGGAATCAGCAACGTTACCCGGTGTCCTTCGCGCGCCAGCTCGCGCGCCAGCTCGGTCGTGCGGAACGCCCGAGGCGAAAGCTCCGGATAACACGCATCCGAAACCATCAGTATTTTTTTCGAATCGCTCATAACCAAAGATTTTGAAACGCCGGGAGCCGTTCAGTCCCGAAACTCCCGCGGCAGAACGCCTACTTACCGGTCAACAGACCGCAGGTAATATTCCACCGCATCCGAAGCAGGTACCACCCTTTCAGCGGCTGCAGGCGGCACAGGTAGCCGAATGCGAATACGCAGGCCCCGCCCCATTTGACCGCCTCGGCCAACAGACGTTTCGGGAACGAAACGCCCCCTTCGGAGCGGGTGCGCACCCGCTCGCTGACGCCGATCATCCGGGTCAACCGTTCGAAATAAGCCCGCGTCAGCTTCGACGCCGGCGTAATATGGTATATTTCAGCGCCCGGAACGTAGTAATAACGGATGCCTTGCGCCCGTACGCGCATAAAGAAGTCTTTCTCCTCGCCCCCCATCGGGTTAGCTCCCGAACGTCCGAGCGCCGTGTTGAAATTACCGAACCGATCGAACAGCCGGCGGCGGAAACCGGAATTGCCGACGCCCGGGTACCGTTTCCCGCGAAACGGCACCATGCGGTCGCCCAAATCGAACGCCCCGGTGATCATTTTCTCGATATAGTAGGAGTACCACGCCGGCAACGGCGCTTCGTAAACCGGAACAACCGCCCCCCCGGCAGCATCCAAACCCGGATTGTTTTCAAAAAAACAAAAATAGCTTTTAGCAAACTCAGGATTTGCCTCTTCGTCGTCGTCGATGAATACGATGTACTGCCCGACCGACGAAGCGATGCCGCAGTTGCGCGCATAGGAAATTCCCTGCGACGTCTCGGTCACCATCCGCACCTGCAACTGCGGATGGCTGCCGGCAAAACCGGCGACCACCTCGGGCGTATTGTCCGACGAATTGTTGTTGACGACCAGTATTTCGAACAGGCCGGGCGACAGCGTCTGACGCGCAAGACTCTCCAGCGTCCGGAGCAGGTACGGAGCCCGGTTGTACGTTGCGACTACGATCGACAGTTTTTTCATAGATGTCCTCGCGGAAAATTTTTGCGGTTCCGTCCCTTTTTCAGTAATCTACAACCCGGCGATGTAATCGTTCATGGCTTTTTCCTGCGCTTCGATGCTTTGCAGCAGCTTGAACTGCGCCTTCGAACGCTGCCAGTTGTGTTCCGGATGTTTGATCTTGTAGTAATTGTCGCCGTCGAGGTAATCCGCCAAGAATCGTACCGTCTGCATGTAGGTCAGCAATTGCGCTCCGTAGGGCAGGTTCTCGCGCTCGACGGGCGTCAGAAACGATGCAGTGCTCTCGACATACCCTTTGGCGAAGGCGCGGAAAATATCCATATCGACATCCACTTTGTCCAGATCGGGATCGTCCTCGGCTCCGGTATTGGCCGCCGTGCGGATGAAATCGCCGAAATCGGACAGCACGAACCCCGGCATCGTCGTGTCCAGGTCGATCACGCACAACGGGCGATCCTGCTCGTCGAACAGGATGTTGTTGACCTTCGTATCGCAATGCGTGACGCGTTTGGGCAGCTCTCCGGCGCGGAAAAGCCGTTGCGCGAGGCACATCCTGTCGGCGCGGGCCAGCAGTTCGTCGACCATCCACCGCACACCTGCCAGGCGTCCCTGCGGATCGCGGGCCGCCACTTCGCGGAAACCTTCGAGCCGGAACTCGATGTTGTGGAAATTCGGGATCGTCTCCCCGAGCGCCCCCTCGCCGATATCGGCGAGCATCGACTGGAACTCGCCGAACGCCTGCCCGGTCAGGTAAGCCAACGGGCCGGTGATGCTCTCATGCGTAACGGAACCGGCGATAAAAACCATCATCCGCCAGTAGTTTTCCCCGTCGAAATAATAGAGTTTGCCGTCTTTGGTCGGCACGACGCGCAACACCCGGCGTTCCACATCTTCGCGGCCCGCTTCGGTCAACTTGCGGCGAATGTGCGAAGTAACCCGCTCGATGTTACGCTGCAACAGGTCAACGTCCTGGAAAACACGGTGATTAATCCGTTGCAGCACATAATCCGGCACATCGCCCGCCGTCGAAACACGGTAGGTATCGTTGATCCATCCGCTGCCTACCGGAGCGATCTTTACGACCTCGCCGGCAATATCAAATAACGTTACGATCCGATCTATCTTTTCCATAATCTGCTTATTTCATTCGCCGACGCCGCTATTTGACGGCATGCGAAAATCCGTTGATTCGGTTCCAGGCTCCGCGTGTAAAATCGGGCACTTTTACAGGCATCCCGCGATGTTTTACCGACGTTTCGGTCAGTTCGACCAGCGACGACCATTCGGCGGCATCGTACACGTCCTGATCCAGCGGCAGCCCGTTGTGCAGGCAGTAAATCAACCGGTAATCCATGATAAAGTCCATGCCGCCGTGCCCGCCGACCTGACGCGCCTTCTCGCCGATCTCTTTGGAAATGGGGTGCTCGTACTCGGCCATCAACTGATCGAACTCCGGCTTCGCCAGGAACGAATGCGCATTCGGTTCGAGAGCGATTCCCTCGACAGGATATTTCTGCGCGAAACCTTTCGTACCGCTGATCTTATGCAGGCGGTCATAGGGACGCGGGCTGGTCACATCGTGCTGGATCAGGATCGTTTTGCCTTTGGCCGTACGGATCAGCGTGGTGTTCATATCGCCCAGTTTGTAATCGGTTTCGGCATACTCGGAATCCTTCCCGAATTTCCCGGCAGCGGCCAGCGAAAGTCCCTTTTGGTCGGTAGATACCGAAACCAGGTAGTCCATCTTGTCGCCGCGGTGAATATTCAGGATTTGACAGACCGGCCCGAGACCGTGCGTCGGATACGGGTTGCCGGTATGGTCGGTATTGTATTTCAACCGCCACATATCGTAATATCCGGTTTTGTCGTCGAGGTTCAGCGAGCGCAGGTCGTGGATATAAGCTCCCTCTACGTGCATCACCTCGCCGAAAAGCCCTTGTTGCGCCATATTCAGCGTAGCCATCTCGAAAAAGTCGTAGCAGCAGTTTTCCAGCATCATGCAGTGGCGGCGCGTTTGCTCGGCCGTATTGACCAACTGCCAGCACTCGTCGATCGACATCGCGGCCGGAACTTCCAGCGCCACGTGTTTCCCGTGTCGCATCGCGTAGACGGCGATCGGAGTGTGTAGCAGCCACGGCGTGCAGTTATAGATCAGATCGACGTCCTCCCGTTCGCAGACCTTTTTCCAATCCTCCGCGCCGGTATATCCGGCGGCGGCGGGCAGCCCGGCGTTTTTCAGCGTCCCCTGAGCATTCTCCACCAATTCCGGACGCACGTCGCACAGCGCTACGATCCGCACCCCGTCCAGGTGGGTATAACGTTCCACGGCCATCGAGCCGCGCATCCCGAGTCCGATAAAAGCCACCCGAACCACCGGAATCGGATCGCAGCGCAATTGCAGCACGTCGGTCTGCCCTTTCGCGCGGGCCGGCTCGGGGAATTCGATCATTCCGTTGCGCACTTTCGGAGACTTGCCTGTCGCCGTCTCCGGGATCGCAGCCGCGAACAGCATCGCGAAGGCGACCAGTAAAACACTTATCCGTGATTTCATAACATTTCGGAATATTACTTCAATAAGAAGACAAATATAATAAAAAGCCCCGAACTTCCAGCGATCCGCGCCGACATTATGCGGCATACGGCGAAACGGGCGCCGCAGACTGAGCGCCCGCGAAAACAAAGCGGGGGACGCCCCAAAGGCATCCCCCGCAAAAATACACCGTTGTTATAAAACTATTTCACGGTGTTCATGTATTCGATCAGCTCGAGCACTTTGTTCGAGTAACCCCATTCGTTATCATACCACGAAACGACTTTCACGAAACGCGGAGAGAGCTGGATACCGGCTTTCGCGTCGAAAATCGAAGTACGCGCGTCGCCCAGGAAGTCCGAGGAAACCACGGCGTCTTCGGTGTAACCGAGGATGCCTTTCAGTTCGCCGTCGGCAGCTTCTTTCATGGCTTTGCAGATTTCGTCGTAAGTGGTATCCTTAGCCAGCGTACAGGTCAGGTCTACGACCGATACGTCCAGGGTCGGTACGCGCAGCGACATACCGGTCAGTTTGCCGTTCAGCGCAGGAATCACTTTACCTACGGCCTTAGCGGCGCCGGTCGACGACGGGATGATGTTGCCCGAAGCGGCGCGGCCGCCTCTCCAGTCTTTCATCGAAGGACCGTCTACGGTCTTCTGGGTAGCGGTGGTCGAGTGAACGGTGGTCATCAAACCTTCTACCATACCGAATTTATCGTTCAGCACTTTGGCGATCGGAGCCAGACAGTTCGTGGTGCAGGATGCGTTCGAAACGATCGTCTGACCGGCGTAAGTTTTGTTGTTCACGCCCATTACGAACATCGGGGTATCGTCTTTCGACGGAGCCGACATAACGACGCGTTTCGCGCCCGCTTTGATATGAGCTTCGGCTTTTTCCTTGGTCAGGAACAGGCCGGTCGATTCAACGACATATTCGGCGCCCACTTCGTTCCATTTCAGGTTTGCGGGATCTTTTTCAGCAGTTACGCGGATCGAGTGGCCGTTGACAACCAGTGCGTTTTCCTTCACTTCGATCGTGCCTTTAAACTGACCGTGCATCGTGTCGTAACGAAGCATGTAAGCCATGTAATCCACCGAAATCAGGTCGTTGATTCCGACGATTTCCAAATTGTCTTTGGCCATTGCGGCACGGAACACCAGGCGTCCGATACGGCCGAAACCGTTGATACCAATTTTAATCTTTGACATAATTCTACTTATTTTGAAAGGTTAATCAATTGCCGAAAAATACCTTATAATACACCGTTGCAAAAGTATATAAAAAACAGGGAGCCTGCAAAATTATTTTAAATTTTTTTAGTAAACCGCCTCTCCCGCGGAACGTCCGTTCGGTACGGCCCGCCCCGCTACATTTCCACCTCCCGGGCGCGCTTGGCCATCGCCGAAGCGAACACGAAATCGTTCAGCTCGCGGTTATCGGCATGCAGAATATCGTGCTTGGTGCCTTCCCACCATTTCTGCCCCTGATGGATAAAAATAATGTGTTCGCCGATCTCCATCACCGAGTTCATGTCGTGCGTGTTGATGATCGTCGTGATGTTGTATTCCTGGGTGATCTCCTGGATCAGGTTGTCGATCAGCACCGACGTCATCGGATCGAGCCCCGAGTTCGGCTCGTCGCAGAACAGGTACTTCGGATTCAGCACGATGGCGCGGGCGATCGCCACGCGCTTGATCATCCCGCCGCTGATTTCGGCCGGGTACAGATGGTTCACGTCGCCGAGGTTGACCCGTTTCAGGCAAAAATTCACCCGGTCGCGCTTCTCGCTCATGCTCATCGTCGTGAACAGGTCGAGCGGCAGCCGCACGTTCTCCTCGACGTTCGACGAGTCGAGCAGCGCGCCTCCCTGGAAAATCATGCCGACCTCCTCGCGGATCGCCTTGCGCTCCTTGAACGGCAGCCGGTTAAAACAAACGTCGTTATAGTAGATATTGCCGCTGTCGATCTTATGCAGCCCGACAAGCGACTTGAGCAGTACGGTCTTTCCGGAACCGCTTTGTCCGATAATCAGGTTGGTGATTCCGGGAGCGAAGTCGGCGGAAATGTCGTTCAGCACCACGCGTCCGTCGAAAGACTTTACGATATGTTCGGCTCGAATCATGCTATGTCAAAAGTAACTGTGTAAGAATCAGGTTAAATATCAGAATCACAATACTGCTGACCACGACGGCCTGCGTACTGGCCCGCCCGACTTCGAGCGAGTTGCCGTTGGCAAAATAGCCGTAAAAACCCGAAATGGACGTGATGATGAACGCGAATACGGACGACTTGATCAGCGAATAAGTGATGTAGAAAGGTTTGAACTGGTACTGCACGCCGACGATGTAGGAATCGGGATTCACCGCCCCGGTCAGTATGCTCACGACGTATCCGCCGGCCACGCCGATAATCATGCTCAGGATCGTCAGGAACGGGAAAAAGAATACGGTGCCGATGATCTTCGGCAGAATCAGGTAGCTCGCCGAATTGACGCCCATGATCTCCAGCGCGTCGATCTGCTCGGTAATCCGCATCGTACCGATTTCGGAAGCGATGTTCGACCCGACCTTTCCGGCCAGGATCAGCGCCACGACCGTCGAACTGAACTCCAGCAGCATCGACTCCCGCGCGGCATATCCGATCAGGTATTTCGGAATGAACGGCGACTCGAGGTTCAACGCCATCTGGATCGTAATCACGGCCCCCATGAAAACGGAGATGATCGCCACGATCCCGATCGAATTCAGCCCCAAATCCTGGATTTCGGCCAGTATCCGCTTCCGGTAGATGGCCATCTTCTCGGGCTTCGAGAAAACCTTCCCCATCAGCACGAAATAACGGCCTATCTGTTCAAACAGTTTTTTCATAATCAACATCCAAAATATCCGGCGACGGGTAACTTCCGCGACGGTTTCCACCGGCAAAATCGTCGCGGCGAACAGCCCGGAAGCCTAATTCGCCTCCTCCTTCACCTCCTCGTAATCGACATAATCGCCGACGTTCCGGTTCACTTTTTTCTGCGCGGAAGCGGTCTGCCGCACGGTCACGTCGCCTTCCGGCTTCGGACGGCTGCTGCGGCCGAAACCCGTCCCCCACATATAGGTACGCGAAAACCCGCCGCCACCTTCGGCGAACTCCCGCTGTTTCTTGCGGATCCAATAATTCAAAAACAACCGGCCGAGCAATCCGAACAGGTAAAACCCGACAATGATAAAAAACAATACCGTCAGCATAGCTTCGTCAACCTAAAAATTCTCCGGAGCAAAAACCCTGCAAAGAATGTCCCCGGAATTTACAAAAGTAACATTTTAATTCCGGATTGCATAAAATTGCCCTCTTTTTGACACAATACGAAGTTGAAGGCACATTTATTGCAGATTACGCGGAGGTTTCGTATATTTGCATGACAGATCGAAAAAACCGGGACGCCAAGGCGCGCCTTGGTTTGTTTGTTTTCTATTGTGTGATTAAGAACCGTAAAAAAATGATGGAATTGTCTGAATTAACCGCCATATCGCCCGTCGACGGCCGTTACCGCAGCAAATGCGAAGTGCTGGCCGACTACTTCTCGGAGTTCGCGCTGATCCGCTACCGGGTGATGGTCGAAGTGGAATATTTTATCGCCCTGTGCGAATTGCCGCTGCCGCAACTCGCCGACGTGGACGCGTCGGCGTTCGAAGGGCTGCGCGACCTGTACCGCGACTTTTCGGAAGCGGACGCGCTACGCGTCAAAGAGATCGAGAAGACGACCAACCACGACGTGAAAGCCGTCGAATACCTCGTAAAAGAGAAAATGGAGCAGCTCGGTATCGGCGCGCACAAGGAGTTCGTGCACTTCGGGCTCACGTCGCAGGACATCAACAACACGGCGATTCCGTCGACACTGCGCGACGCGACCAACGACGTCTACTATCCGCTGATCGAACAACTGGTGGCCAAGCTCACGGCATTGTCGAAGGAGTGGGAAGAGATCCCGTTGCTGGCGCATACGCACGGGCAGCCCGCCTCGCCTACGAAACTCGGCAAGGAGATTTGCGTATTCGTCGAACGGCTGAACAAGCAAATCGCGCTGTCGCGCGCGATTCCGTCGCCGGCCAAGTTCGGCGGAGCCACCGGGAATTTCAACGCGCACGTAGCCGCTTACCCGGGCATCGACTGGATCGAATTCGCGAACCGTTTCGTCAACGACATCCTGCACCTGGAACGTTCGCAGGTCACCACGCAGATCGAGCACTACGACAACATCGCCGCGATCCTCGACAACTTCAAGCGGATCAATACGATCCTGATCGACCTGTGCCGCGATATGTGGACGTACATTTCGATGGAATACTTCAAACAGAAGATCAAAGCGGGCGAAGTCGGCTCGTCGGCGATGCCGCACAAGGTAAACCCGATCGACTTCGAGAACGCCGAAGGCAACCTCGGCGTGGCGAACGCCGTATTCGAACACCTGTCGTCGAAACTGCCGATCTCGCGGATGCAGCGCGACCTGACCGACTCGACCGTACTGCGGAACATCGGCGTGCCGATGGCCCATACGGTCATCGCCTTCAAGTCGATCCTCAAAGGGATGGACAAGCTGATCATCAACCTCGACGCGATCAACGAAGACCTCGAACACAACTGGGCGGTCGTCGCCGAAGGCATCCAGACGATTCTGCGCCGCGAAGCCTATCCGAACCCGTACGAGGCGCTGAAAGCGCTGACCCGCACCAACAAGCCGATCACCGAAGCCGATATCAAAGCATTTATCGAAGGGTTGGACGTGCCGGCAGGAGTCAAGGAAGAGCTCCGCAGGCTTTCGCCGCAGACCTATACCGGCGTGTGCAAATACTAAAACCGTTTTTACGCGACGCAATGTCTCACTCAATAAAATATCGAATACGATGAAAAAGTACAAATGCCAAGTATGCGGGTACATTTACGACCCGGAAGTGGGCGATCCCGACAACGGAATCGAACCCGGAACCGCTTTTGAAGACCTGCCCGACGATTGGGTATGCCCGTTGTGCCAGGAAGGGAAAGAAGTTTTCGAGGCCCTGTAATCCGCCGCATGGAATTTCAGGCGGGACACGCTCTCCGGAGCGCGTCCCGCTTTCGTTTTCCGGCAACCGCCGGAATCCGCCGCAACGCGTCGTACCGCAGCCCCTTCCTCTTCGGGGAACGGTTTTTACAAAAAATGGTTATTTTTGCGGGATAAAAATCCGACCATGAAAATCCATCGCCGCAACTCCCGCACTTTCCTGCTGATCATTCTCGGCATGCTGTCGGCGTTCGGCCCGTTCGTTACGGATTTTTACCTGCCGGGACTCCCGTCGATCGGCGACTACTTCGACGTGCCCGCATCGATGGTGCAACTGAGCCTGACGTCAAGTATGCTCGGCCTCGCCGGCGGCCAATTGCTGGTCGGCCCGATCAGCGACAAGTACGGCCGCAAACGGCCGATCCTCATCACGCTCGGCCTGTTCGTCGCGGCGACCGTCGCCTGCCTGTTCGCCTGGGACATCTATTCGTTCGTCCTGTTCCGACTGTTCCAGGGAATCGCCGGAGCGGGCGGGATCGTACTGTCGAAATCGGTCGCGGCCGATCTGTACGAAGGCAAGGAACTGCGCCGCTTTTTCTCGATGCTGATGGTCGTCAACGGACTGAGCCCGATCCTCGCGCCCGTATTCGGCGGATTCCTGCTGAACTTTACCGACTGGCACGGCATTTTCGTGACGCTGCTCGTAATCGGCATCCTGCTTTTCGCCGTCAACCTGCGGATTAGCGAATCGCTGCTGAAACACCGACGGATACAAGGCAGCGTCTGGGGCACGTTCCGAGCTTTCGTTCCGATCCTCAGACACCGCCGGTTCATGTATTACGTGCTGACGCAGGCTTTCGGGATGGGCGTATTTTTCACCTACATCGCCTCGTCGCCGTTTATCCTGCAACAGCATTACGGCCTCAGCCCGATCGGATACAGCGTCTGCTTCGCTACCAACGCAGCGGGCATCATCGTCGGCAGCTGGCTGGCCGGCCGGTTCCGCAGGGGAAGCAACGCGCTGTCGGCAGGCCTGTGGGGCCTGGTCGGTTCCGGCGTCCTGTGCGCGACGACCCTGCTGTGCGGACTTCCGTTCGGATTCCTGGAGTCCACGCTTTTCCTGCTGATGGTCGCCATCGGCATGATCCTGCCGACCTCGACGGCCCTCGCGCTCGACATCGAACGCGAACACTCCGGCAGCGCTTCGGCCGTGATCGGGTTTTTCCAATTCCTCTCCGGCGCGATCGTTTCGCCGCTGACCGGTCTGGGCGATATCCTGTTGCTGACCGGTCTGCTGACCGTATGCTGTAGCGTCGTTTCGCTCTGTTTCGGAGCGCTGGCTTGCCGCCCCTCCCGAAACTGAACATCCCTTTACGCCCCTTCCCGGAAAATCCGTTTTGAGAAACGGTACAAAAAGCGTATTTTAGCACACGAATCAATCTTTTCAGCAATGAAAAACTTTTCGGCGATCCGTTCATACGGACTTTTAGGCATATTGCTGCTGCTCGGAACGGGCGCAGCACAAGGACAATCCTTCGGCGCAGACAAACTCAAATGCGAGCAGGAGACCGACCCGATCGGCATCGAAACCCAAACGCCGCGTTTCAGCTGGCAGTTGTACGCCCCGACACGGGGCGCCGTACAGACCGCTTACCAGATCATCGTTTCGGACACGCCGGAAGCGGTCGAACGCGGCACGGGCAACGTGTGGGACAGCAAAAAAATCGCTTCGTCGCAATCGCTACTCGTCCCTTACGCAGGCGAACCGCTTGAAGCGGCAAAAAAATACTACTGGAGCGTCCGCGTATGGGACGGCACGAAAAAAGCGTCCCCGTGGGCGCGCACCGCATCTTTCGCAATGGGACTGCTATCGCAGGCCGACTGGTCGGGAGCACGGTGGATCGCATTCGAACCCGACATCGACAGCCTGACGGTGACCGACGGATTGGGACGCCACCTGCCGGTGATCGGCCGCTACAAACTGCCGCAAATGCGGCGCGAATTTCCGGTGAACAAGCCGGTGCGCCGCGCGACGGCCTACGTTTGCGGGCTCGGTCAGTTCGAACTGTTCCTCAACGGCGCCAAGACCGGAGATCATTTTCTGGACCCGGCCTGGACGAAATTCGATAAAGAAGCGCAGTACGTGTCGTTCGACGTGACCGACCGACTGAAACAGGGGAAAAACGCCGTAGGCGTGATGCTCGGCAACGGTTTTTTCAATATCCCGAACGAACGCTACACGAAATTCGTCGGATCGTACGGCGCTCCGAAAATGCTTCTGAAGATGGAAATCGAGTACGAAGACGGCACGTCGGACACGATCGTATCGGACGCGTCGTGGAAAACCACGCAAAGCCCGATCACTTTTTCGAGCATCTACGGCGGCGAGGATTTCGATGCGAACCTCGTGCAGCAAGGTTGGAAAGAGGCCGGGTTCGACGACAGCGGATGGCAGGATGCGGTTCTCACGAAATTCGACAGCCCGCTGCGCTCGCAGCGTACCACGCCGCTGAAAATCCGCCAGGCATTGCCGACCGTGCGCAAATATGAAAACAGCCGGGGCAATTACCTGTACGACCTCGGGCAGAATGCGTCGGGCATCGTCCGTTTGACGGTCAAAGCCAACGGCAAACATACGGTACGGATGTTCCCTTCCGAATTACAAGGCGGCGACAGCACCGCGAACCAACGTTCGTCGGGAGGCCCTTATATACTCAGCTACACGACGCTCGGTACCGGCGAGCCGGAAACCTGGCAGCCGCAGTTCACCTACTACGGTTTCCGCTACGTAGAAGTCGAAGGAGCCGTTCCGGCCGGCGAGCCGAACCCGGACGGACTGCCCGAAATCGTCGAATTGACCGGTCTGCATACGACCAACTCCGCCGCGCCGGTCGGCGCGTTCGCCTGCTCGAACCCGTTGTTTAACCGGATTTACGAGTTGATCGATTGGGCGATCCGCAGCAATTTTTCGAGCGTGTTCACCGACTGCCCGCACCGAGAGAAACTGGGATGGCTCGAACAGTCTCACCTGATCGGACCGTCGGTGCAGTTCGGCTACGACATCTCGCGGGCATTCCCGAAGATCGTCGGCGACATGGCGACGGCGCAGCACGCGGACGGCATGATCCCGACCATCGCCCCGCAATACACGGTCTTCTCGGAAGGTTTCCTGGACACTCCGGAATGGGGAAGCGCCTACATCCTGATCCCGTGGTACCTTTACCAATGGTACGGCGATACCCGCCCGCTGGAAGAGAATTACGACAAAATGGCTCGATACGTAGACTACCTGTCGTCGAAAGCCGACGGTCATATCGTCGCCTACGGCCTCGGCGACTGGTGCGATATCGGCCCCGGCGAACCGGCGCACTCGCAACTCACGTCGAACGGAGTCAGCGCGACGGCCATCTACTACTACGACATCTGCACCATGAAACGGGTCGCCGAACTGTTCGGCAAAACGGAGGACGCCGCTCGTTACGACGCGCTGGCCGCACAGGTCAAGCAGGCGTTCAACGACAAATATTTCGATAAAAATACGAAAAAATACGACCGAAACAGCCAGGCGGCCAACGCCATGGCGCTCTACATGGGACTGGTCGAACCCGAAAACAAACCGGTCGTACTGCAAAACCTGATTGACGACATCCGCAGCCGCGGCAACGCGCTGACGGCCGGTGACGTCGGCTACCGCTACGTCGTGCAGGCCCTGCTCGACAACGGGGCGTCGGACGTGCTGTTCGACATGAACAGCCGCTACGACGTGCCGGGATACGGCTACCAACTGGCCTGCGGCGAAACGGCGCTGGCCGAATCGTGGATGAGCAAGGACTACCTGTCGCACAACCACTGTATGCTCGGCCACCTCTATTCGTGGCTGTTCAACGGACTGGGAGGACTGTCGCAGGCTCCGGGATCGGTCGGCTATAAAGAGGTTGTGATCGACCCGCAGGTCGTCGGCGACATCCGCAGCGCCCGCGTCGCGTTCGAATCGCCGTACGGACTGATCCGCAGCGAATGGAACGATACGCCGCAGACGTTCCGGCAGACGGTCGAAATCCCGGGCAACGCCTCGGCGCTCGTCTACTTGCCTACGGCCGATCCGGAAGCCATTTCCGAAAACGGGCAGCCGCTGGACAAGATCGAAGGCATTACCGTCGAACGGAAGGGCGACCGCACCGTATTGCACGTCGGATCGGGCGTCTACAACTTCTCGGTACGGAAATAACCGCCGACCGATGAAAACGATCCCGGCCCTACTGACGGCAGGAATCCTGCTGCTGGCATACGACGGCATCCGGGCCGGAACGCCGGACGGAACTTGCGGCGCAACGGGGATTTCGCCGCAGGTCTCGGCTTTCGGCGATCCGCTGGTAGCGACGGACGCCCTCGGGCGCGAGTTGCCGAACTACGCACAGACCGGCGGAGAAAAGCCGAACCGCTACGTCGGTCTGTTCTACTGGCTGTGGCACGGGCCGTTGCGCAACGACACGCCGGACTACGACATTTCGAAAACGCTGCGAAAAGAGCCGGATCGCACGCAATGGCCGCACCTGGCTTACTATTGGGGGGAACCCGAGCTCGGATATTACCGCTCATCGGACGCGTACGTCATGCAGAAACACCTGAGCTTGTTCTGCCTCGTGGGCATCGACTTCCTGTTTCTCGACTTCACGAACCTGGTAATGGACAAGGACGAACTGCGCCTGCTGTTACGGCTGACGGGCAATATGAGGCGCAACGGATACGATCCGCCCCGACTCGTGCCTTTTTTCAACACGAATCCCGTCCCGAAACTGGAGGAGTTTTACACGGAATTTTACCGCGACACCGCTTACCGGGACGCATGGTTCGTACTCGACGGGAAACCGCTGGTGCTGTCGCCCGTACAGCATCCCTCCGATCGGAAAATCAACGACGCCTTTACATGGCGTCGGATGTGGGCCGGCAAGGACGCCGACGGGTTTTGGCACTATTTCGACGACTATCCGCAGACGCCCGCCCTGCGCCCCGACGGGGTGGCCGAACAGATCGCCGTGGCCGCCGGCAAGGGAGCCCCGTTATGGGACTACCCGGCCTACGGTTCGAAAAGTTCCACGCGGGACAGCACGCCCGCATACGACCGCTACTGGAACAGCCCACGCTCCGGCGAAGGCCTGTTTTTCGAAGAGCAGTGGAAAGGGGCCGAACGTTTCCGTCCGCTGATCGTCTGCGTTACCGGATGGAACGAATGGAAAGCCGAGGCATGGCCGGCCACCGCCGAACTCGTGGCGGGCGGCATCACTTTCCAGAACCGGAAACTGGCCGAGGGCGAGACCTACTTCGTCGATGAATTCAACGAGGAGTTCAACCGCGACCTGGAGCCGCAGGCCGGAAAAAATTCGGACAACTATTTCTACCAACTGGCCGCCCACGTCCGCCGTTACAAAGGGATGAAACCGCCTCCGGAAGCCTCGCCCCGCAAGACGATCGCGATCGACGGCCGCTTCGACGAGTGGGCCGACGTGCAGCCCCGCTTCGAGGATTTCGTCGGGGAGCTTCAAATGCGGGACAACGACGGCGCGCCGCAGGGCATCCGCTACGTCAACCGTACCGCCCGCAACGACATCGCCGAATCGCGTGTGGCCTGCGACGACAAATTCATCTATTTTTATGTCAAAACCGTCGAACCGATGACCTGCTGGCGGGAGCCGAACTGGATGCTGCTTTTCATCGACGGCGACCGGGACAAAAAAACCGGCTGGGAAGGATACGATTTCGCCGTCAACCTGGAGATCCGGTCGCCGGAAAAAACCATGCTGAAACGGCGCGACGGCGACCGCTGGACGACCGTTGCGCCCTGCCGGTACCGGCAGCGAGGGAACGAGATGGAGATCGCCGTCCCGAAAAAGTTGCTCGGCCAAGGCGATCGGCCGGATTTCTATTTCCATTGGGCCGACAATATCCGGAAGCCGGACGACATCGCCGAATTTTTCCTGAACGGGGAATCCGCTCCGGAACGACGTTACAACTACCATTACAAAGCCAAATAATCAGTGGAAAAATGTACCCGATCAAAAAAATATTGTTGATATTTCTGCTGAGTACGCCGGTAATTGCCGTCAGCCGGACGGCAGAGCCATTGCAACCAAATTTTTACGAAGGAGATGCGGTCGCCGGAGCCCACCGGCTCCGGATGCAGTTCATCGTACAAAAAGACCCTTCGGGAAACTTTTCAGCGAAGATGAATGTCCCGGCACAGGGCACATTCGATTATCCGGCGACGGTCGGTTATGAACAAGACAGTGTGGTATTCAGGGTAGAGAAACCCGCAGATGCTTATTTTAAAGGCAAAATAAAGGCGGACAGCATCGTAGGCGAATGGCATAACTACGGTAAAAAATTCCCGCTGACGCTCCGCAAATCCGTCGACCGGATCAAACTGCGCCCGCAATACCCGCAACCGCCTTTCCCCTACGCCGAACAGGATGTCATTTATTACAACGGCGACTCCTCGATCCGCTACGGCGCCACGCTGACGTTGCCGGAAAAAGGGGAGCGATTTCCGGTCGCACTGCTGATCACCGGCAGCGGGCAGCAGGACCGGAACGAAACGCTGTTCGATCACCAGCCGTTCCGCGTGATCGCCGACTACCTGGGACGCCGCGGAATCGCCGTACTGCGCGTGGACGACCGCGGATGCGGCCAGACGACCGGGGATCTGCGGCAGGCTACATCCGAGGATTTCGCCCGCGACGTACTGGAAGGCGTCCGTTATCTGAAAAACCGGCCCGAAATCGACCCGGCGAAGATCGGACTGGCCGGACACAGCGAAGGAGGACTGATCGCGCTGATCGCCGCGCAGGACAATCCGGACATCGCCTTTATCGTTTCGCTGGCAGGACCGGGCGTGCCGGGTATCGAAATATTCCTGTCCCAGCAGGAACACGCCCTGAAAAAAATCATACAGGATCAAACGACCATCGATTTGTCACAATCGTTGAACAGGATCATCTTCTCCGACCTGATTGCAAACCCGCAGCAAAAAGCGGAGGTTATTTACTCCCGAAGGCTGAAGGAATGGGTTTCAGGGCAGGACAGCAATACCGTGAAAAAGATGATGCCGACATTCAAAAGCGAACAAGATCTCGAACCGGACTCGCTGACGAAACTGGTAGGCCCGATGAACATCCCGTGGTACCGGTACTTTATGGCTTCCGATCCGGGCAAGCTGATCGGGCAGATACGCTGCCCGATGCTGATTCTGAACGGGGAGAAAGACATGCAGGTCTACTGCGACCTGAATATGGACGGCCTCGAAAAGAGCTGCCGCGAAGCGGGTAAAACGAACGTGGAATTCCGCCGGTTCCCCGGGCTGAACCACCTTTTTCAGCACTGCGAAACGGGAGAACCGGACGAATACGGCAGCATCGACGAAACGTTCGCTCCGGAAGCGCTCGACCTAATCGCCGAATGGATCGGGAAAACGACCGGCAGTTCCCGCTGACCTTCCCCCATAACAACGGAACGAGGGCGGAGAGTGCAGAAAACACTGTCTTCTAAAATATTCCCAGTAATTCCGACAGGGCCGAAACTTCGTAGGTCGCGTCAATCTCGCGGACTTCGCCGAACGGATTGAACCAGACGGAGTCGATGCCGGCGTTCGACGCGCCGAGGATATCGGTTTGCGGATCGTCCCCGATCATCACGGCCTCATCGGCCCCGACGCCCGCCGCACGGAGGGCATACCCGAAGATTACCGGCGACGGTTTGTTCGCACCGGCCTCCTCCGAGCAGACGACGCCCCGGAAATAACGGTAAAGGCCGCACTCTTTCAATTTGATATATTGCGTCTCTCTGAATCCGTTGGTCACGACGTACAGCGGATAGCGTCCGCTCAGCTCCCGGACTACCTTCTCGGCATACGGAATCAGGTTCGTAAAAGTCGGCGCAAGGCGGACGTAATCGTCCCCCAACCGCCGCGCCAACTCCGTATCGTATACGCCGATCGCAGCCAGCATCTCCTCGAAACGCGCATTGCGCAGGGTCTCGCGGTTCACTTTGCCGTCGCGGTACTCTTCCCACAGCCGAGCGTTGCTCGTTTCGTAATAACCGAAACAATCGTCGAAATCGGGGCAGAAACGCTCCAGCCGGTAACGGTCGTACAACACCCGCAGAGCCTCCTTCTGATTCCGCTCCACATCCCACAGGGTTCTGTCCAAATCGAACAGCAAACAATCGTACCTTTTCACTTTATGATTAATTTTGCTCCAAAGATAACACAACCCGAACTCATGGACAAAACGACCGAATTGATCGAACTGCTCAAATCGCACGCCTCGCCCGACCACCTGGCAAAAATGAAACGTTTCGGAATCCCGGACGAACGGGCGCTGGGCGTCCCGGTGACGCAACTGCGGAAGATCGCCAAGCCTTACAAAAGACAGCACGAATTGGCGTTGAGTCTTTGGGAGACCGGTTGGCACGAAGCCCGGTTGCTGGCCCCGATGATCGCCGATCCGGCCCGGACGACGCCGGAGCTGGCCGACCGCTGGACGGACGGTTTCGACGCTTGGGACATCTGCGATATGTGCTGCCAGAACCTGCTGCGGCATACACCGTTCGCATTCGACAAAATTTACGCTTATGCTCCCCGCGAAGAGGAGTTCGTCCGCCGAACGGCCTTCGCGCTGATCGCCACGCTGGCCGTCGGAGACAAAAAAAGCGGCGATGAAAAATTCATCCCGCTTTTCGATCTGATCGAAACCGCTTCCGCCGACCCCCGAAATTTCGTTCGCAAGGCGGTCAACTGGGCGCTGCGGCAAACCGGCAAGCGTAACCTGCGGCTCCACACGCAGGCCGTCGCACTGAGCCGCCGCCTGGGGGCGTCCGCCGACCGGACGGCTGCATGGATCGGCCGCGACGCGCTGCGCGAACTCTCCGACCCGAAAATCATTGCCCGGATCAAGCCGTAGACGGCGGCGGCACGATACGGATTACTCCCCGAAATCGACCCGCACGTTGAACCATTTGCTCTTGTTCCGGTAATAGACGTTGAACCCCTGCTGGTCGAACCCGACCACGCGGTATTTGTCGTCGATCACGATCAACCCGTTTTCGCCGGTCAAGTTTTCGATCGTAAAAGGCTTGTTGGTCTTAAATTTCGCATATTCGGTAGAACTGCCGCCGAGGCTGACCTCGAGCACCTGAGTCATCTTTCCCTTGTGCCGATCGAGCAGCTCCTTGAAGGCGTTGAAATCGGGCAGCCGGTTCGTATAGGCGACGCCCGTAAGGTTCGTCTCGGCCGAACTGGACGAGAAATAACCGATCTTATTGCCTTCGGTGCGCTGGTTGGTCAGGTAGACGGCGTTCGCTCCCATCATCGCAGCCACCATTTTAAGCTTCCGGTACGCCCGGTTCTTCACTCGCTCCTGATTGGACAGTTCGGTGGTTCCCACCGCTTTGGCGCTGACATCCCCCACTTTGAAAAGCCCTTTCACCTCGCTTTCGACGGCCGTCACGGTCACTTTTTCGTAATCGTCGACGCCCTTGACCGCATTGAACGAAGTCGCCTCGGCAAAAACCTGAACCCGGCCGTTCTTAAAGACGATCTTCTGGACGGCATTTTTATAAATACTGTTCAGAAGCTCTTCCCCCGGATGCACGTACACCACAGAGCTCTCCTTGATCTCCTTGACGATACACGGGATCTTTTCGTTGTTCGAGAAAATCGTATCCGTCTGTCCGAAAGCCCGGACGGAGAAAAGCAGCAGGACGAACAAAAACGCACTCTTTGTCATATTCATATAGTTTAACCTTAATCAGTCTTTCAATTCGTCTCAGTCCTGAGGATCGATCTCGATCGTCCGCGAATCCTCGCCGGTCACTTCGATACGTACCGTCATCGCATCGTCCGGCAGCAGGCTTTCAATCTTTTCGGGCCACTCGACCAGGCACAGGTCGCCGCCGTAGAAATACTCCTCGTACCCGAAATCGAAAGCCTCCTCGATCCGGTCGATCCGGTAAAAATCGAAATGATACACCGGCGGAATCCCCTCTCCGCGATATTCGTTGACGATGGCGAACGTCGGGCTGGTCACCGTATCGGTTACGCCCAGCGCATCGCAGATCGCACGGATCAACGTCGTCTTGCCGGCTCCCATTTCGCCGCGGAAAGCCACGACGGAACGTCCGTCGAGCGACTCCAGAATCGCGGCCGCCGCCTTGGGCAGATCGTCCGTCGAACCTATCTTCAGTATCATAAAATCGTTTTATCAAAATTCAGCGACTCGCCGTTTCCGGTACTTTCCGGGATACGGGGCAAAGATAAACGTTTCCTTTCGAATTCCACAACAAACTCCGGTTTCCCGGAACATTCGTTTCGACTTTATTTCCGGGTCGCCGCTTCCAGCGCCTCACGGGTCTGCCGGCAATACTCGTCGGGCGACACGCCTCCTTCGACGAAATGCCGAATCTTCACTTTATTGCATAACGCATGGAAATCGTCCAGCAGGACCGTTATTTCGGGACGCACCCTCCAGCGGCCGTCCGCCTGTTCGAACACCCGGTCTTCGGCGGTACCGCGCGCCTTGGCGATCTCGAAAAGCGAAAAGGTCAGCGGCAGGCGAGCCACCCGCACCCGTTCGAGCACGTCGGGTTTCGATACGACCGCTTTTTCGGCTTCGTCGAACAGGACTTCGTAACGGGCAAAAAGCTCCGGACGCATATATCCCTTCTCGTAATGATCGTACGGCTTGCCGTAAATAGTCAGCGGCAGGCCCGACTTTTCGAGTTCGTCGTGCATCAGGTCGATATAAGCCGCAATATGCGGCCCCGCTTCCTCGTAATACCCGGACAGGAAATCGGCCAGTTCGGCGCGGATATCGACATCGGGATTCCACAGCAGCCGGGCCACCAAGTAAGGCCGCAATTCGCAGAATTCACCGCCTTTGCTGATATTGCCTTGCTGAAACTGGGCCGTCACGCCGTTGCGAACGAAATACTGCATGTTCGGCTGCAACGTGCGCAGGTTCGGATACGGGGCCATCAGATTCGAAAACTGAATCACGTAATCCCACATCAGGATACTTTTGGCGATTTTCCCCCACTCCTCGAAATCGGTGCGGAACGCCCGGCTGGTCGGATCGGTTTCGATCGGCCGATGGCGGTTGCACTCGATGTCGCACAGCATGATATTGACGTTGTCGGCCGGGCGAATTCCTTTCGGGGCCGTACGACTGTAACGGTAGGCAAGCGTCGAAATCATTTTGTCCGGGAACCGAGCGGCCACGCGGTTGGCGAAAGCGACGACCGAACCGCTCGGAGCGCCGGCCTGCTCGTCCAACTCCCGGCAGGAGGGACAGGCGCAGTTATAGCCGTGCTCGGCATAGGTGTCGTTCTGACTGACCGACCAATAAAGGGCGTCGGGCTGCTCGCGCATCCTGTCGCCGAGGTTTTCGACGACCGTCTCCAGCACGTCCGGGTCGGTCAAGCACAACTGCGCGCAAAGGTGACCGTCGGCCTGCATGCCGACCCGTTTGCCGTCGACCAGGGCGTAATATTCCGGATGTTCCGCAAAATACCGGTCGGGCGGCAGCAACTGCGCGAACGTATGCACCCACATGCCCCAGTCGGGTTTCATGTGATCGAGCTTATGCCAATCCGCATAGAACGGATCGTCGGCCACTTCGTAAAAGACGTTCCGGTAGAGGTTGACCGGCACCTGGCGGTCGGCGATCCCGGCTGCGACCGTCACCTTCGCGAGCGTCGGATATTTGAACACGGTCGGCGAATAACAGCGGTAACCGAGGTATTTGTCGAAAAACGTATAAACGCCGTACAACACCCCCTTTTCGCTGCCGCCGCGGATCGAGAGCGATTTGCGGTCGGTGCGGATCACGAACCCGTCCTGCTGCAGGCCGGAAGTATCGGCGGCGGAATTCGACCGCGACGTATTGCCGATCACGATCTCCCGCGCCGAAGGACGGCGGGCGTCGGTACAGACGGGCAGTTCGACCGAAGAACTCAGCGCGAACAGCCGCCGGAACTCGTCGGCCGCTTTTTTCTCGACCGGGGTGGCTTTTTCGGGAATGATAATTACATAACCGCTCTTACCGTGCGAGGCGAGCGTCAGTCCGCCGGCGCGGACGAAACCGGTTCCGGCCGCCAGCAGGCAAAAGACAAGCAGAATATTTTTCATAGCGGAAAAGGTTAGCGATTGTAGGCAAACCGACGACGCCCTCGGGCGCGACGCCGGCCGCCGTTTACAAAGCTACGAAAAATTCCGGACGAATCCGTTAAAAACGATCTGTTTCCGGGCGTCGCTCTCCGTAAATGCCGTCGGGCGCGGCGAGGTCGGCGAACAACCGCACCAGCCGGTCGACGACCGCTTCGGCGTAACGCGCCCCCTTTTCGGGCGAAGATTTCAGCGGATTGCCGATGCCCGTATCCTCCGACACCCGGTTCCAATCGCGCGGCACCCATGCCGTCCGGTCGTTCAACGACTCCACGGCGAACGGCTCCGAACGGCCGTCGCCGGCGCGTTCGATATCCACCAGTTCCGGATGGTAATGCATCATCAGCGAAGTCTCCATTTCCCCGGCGTGGTCGTCCCTTTCCTCGAAAAAATCCCGCTGCGGAACGATCCCGAACGAATCGGAAACAGCGATCAGGAAATCGGGGTATTCGAACGCCAGATCGCGCACCATGTTACGGAACGAATTGCCGCCATGTCCGTTCAGCACGATCAGCCGCGAAAGCCCTTGCCGCCGCAGCGAAGCGACGATGTCGCCCAACACGGCGCGCTGGGTTTCGTAGCGGGCATGCAGACAAAACGGCTTGTCCCACTGTCCCGGATTCTGCGCCCCCAGCGTAACGGGCGGCAGCACGACCGCGCGAACGCGGCGTTCGCGCCACAGCCTCGCCGCCGCGTCGACGGCCAGGCTCTGCGCCAGCAAGCAATCGGTCAGATACGGCAGGTGCAGGTTGTGCGGCTCCGTAGCGCCCCAAGGCAACACCGCCAGACGGTACGTTCCGCCCCTGAGGTCAGCATAGCAGCAGCGGGTAAGATCGACGCCGCATTCATCGGGATTCTCCATAACGGCAAACGGTCGGTTATCGAGGTTTCAACACCAGGAACGGCACGATCATCTCTTCCATCGAAATGCCGCCGTGCTGGAACGTATTGTTGTAATAGCGGACGAACTGATTCGTATTGTTCGGATAAACGAAGAAATCGCGGTTGTAGGCGAAAATGTAAGTCGACGTGATGTTCGACTTCGGCAGGTGCGCCAGCTCCGGCTTGGTGATCGCAAAAACTTCTTTCTGATTGAAGCCGAGGTTGCGCCCAGTCTTGTAGCGCAGGTTCGACGAAGTCGCGCGGTCGCCCTGCACGCGCACCGGATTATCCACCTGGATCGTACCGTGATCCGACGTGATGATGATCGTATGGCCGCGCTCGGCCAGCAGCCGCATCAGCTCCAACAGGTCGGAATGCTCGAACCACGAGCGGGTCAGCGAACGAAAAGCCGCTTCGTCCTCGGCCAGGTCGCGGATAATCTGCGTCTCGGTGCGGGCATGGGACAGAATATCGAGGAAATTGTAAACGATCACCGAGAAATCGGCATTATGTACCTTGTCGATATTCTCGATCAGTCGTTTCCCGGAATCCGTCTTGACGATCTTGTCGAAAAACAGGCTGTATCCCTTCCCCTGCGACTGGATTTGGCGGCGCAGGAAATCCTCTTCGTGCTGGTTTTTACCGCCTTCTTCATCGTCGTTCAGCCACAGGTCGGGCATGATCTTGTCGATCGCGGCCGGCATCAGTCCGGCAAAGATCGCATTGCGCGCGTACTGTGTCGCCGTCGGCAGGATGCTACAGTAAAAATCCTCCTTTTCAACTTCGAACAGACTGTGCAGCACCGGCTGGATCACCCGCCACTGGTCGTACCGGAAATTGTCGATCAGAAAAAACGTAGTCTTCGGAGCGGCGTCCACCACCGGGAACACTTTTTTGCGAATCAGGTTCTGCGACATCACCGGCGTATCGTCGTCGGGCTTCGCGAACCAGTCCAGATAACGGTTTTTGATAAATTTGGCAAATTCGTTGTTCGCTTCGTTCTTCTGGTAAGAGAGAATCTCGCGGACGCCCGGATCGGTCGATTCGGAGAGCTCCATCTCCCAGTTATACAGCTTGCGATAGATCTGCACCCAATCGGCGAACGTCCGCGCATCGGCGAACGACGACGAAATGCGCCCGAACTCGCTGCGGTAATCGGCCGTGGTCTGTTCGGTGACCAACTGCTGGCTGTGGACGTTCTTTTTGATCGACAGCAACACCTGATTCGGATTAACCGGCTTGATCAGGTAGTCGGCGATCTTCGATCCGACCGCTTTGTCCATGATGTTCTCCTCCTCGCTTTTGGTAACCATGATCACCGGGGTCATCGGCCGCAACTCCTTGATCCGGGGCAGCGTTTCGAGCCCCGTCAGCCCCGGCATCATCTCGTCGAGGATCACCAGGTCGAACTGCCGCGCAGCCACCAGGTCGATCGCATCGTAACCGTTGTTGCAGGTCTCCACGTCATAACCTTTTCCCTTCAAAAACAGGATATGGGGTTTCAGCAGATCAATCTCGTCGTCCACCCATAAAATTTTAGCACCGCTCATAACTCCTCCGAATTTTACTAACAAAGATAATTATTTTCCAGCCAACCCACCGAATACAAAGTCCGTAATGCGGCCGTTTGTTTCGATTATAATGCAAAAATCAGCCGTTTATTGCCCGCTGAAAGACTATAAAACGTTTTGCCGCGTTATACTTACGGCAGGCGCCGAAAGACACGAATCTAACAGACAGCGACTTACCCTTCCACAGAACGGTTATTCGTCTCAGAATAAGATTTATAAACGGAAATCGGGCCGGCCGTGATTTTTGGGCTGATTTTTGCGAAACCTCAGGGTATAGAAACGAAATAGGACAGAAAGAGTTAGCGCGCTCGGAAATCCAAAAAAAAAGTTGTTTTTATCGTTGGAATCAAAAATTAAATGTATCTTTGCACTCCAGCGGGAGTTTTGAAAATAAGTTAAACTAAAAATACTTGTAATTATGACTAAGGCGGACATCGTTAATGAAATCGCAAAAAGCACGGGCGTCGAAAAGGCGCAGGTGCAGCAGATCGTGGAATCTTTCATGGAAAGCATCAAAGATTCGCTGACGGCCAATAAGAACGTATACCTGAGAGGTTTCGGCAGCTTCATCGTTAAGAAAAGAGCTGAAAAAGTAGCCCGTAACATCTCGAAAAATACGACGATCACAATTCCTGCCCACAACATCCCGGCGTTCAAACCGGCCAAGAGCTTTGCGGGCAAGGTGAAAGCTAACACCAAATAGTAACCTTATTTATTAAATTTTTCAATCATGCCAAGCGGTAAAAAAAGGAAAAGGCATAAAATGTCTACCCACAAACGGAAAAAACGTCTGAGAAAAGACAGACACAAAAAGAAAAAGTAGGTCGCATATTTTATGCATCTTTAGTATTATAAACCTAAAGAGCCCTTCGGGGTCTTTAGGTTTATTGCATAATAAACAGCCAGTGATCACTTCTCCCCCACGACCGCCCGCGCAAAGGATCGCCAAGCGACGACGGCGGATCGTGACGAAACCTCAAACAACTGATGAATAAAGAATTAATAATCAATGTAACCTCCAACGAAATCACCATCGCCCTGTTCGAAGACAAACAGCTTGTCGAACTGAACAAGGAAAAATGCAAAACGGGATTTGCCGTCGGCGATATCTATCTGGGAAAAGTCAAGAAGATCATGCCCGGGTTGAACGCCGCGTTCGTCAACGTAGGATACGAAAAAGACGCATTCATCCACTACCTGGATCTCGGCCCTCAGTTCACCACCCAGCAGAAGCTGGTCAACATACTGACCAACAACAAGAAAATCCCGAACTTCGAAACCATGCGCCTCGACAAGGCGATGGGCAAGAACGGGAAAATATCCGGATTCATCGCCAGCGGACAATCGATCCTGGTACAAATCGCCAAAGAGGCCATCTCGACGAAAGGGCCCCGTCTGACCTGCGACATGTCGCTCGCGGGGCGCAACGTCGTACTGATCCCGTTTTCGAACAAGGTATCCATTTCGCAGAAAATCCGTTCGGCCGAAGAGCGCAAACGGCTCAAGCGCATCGCATCGGAAGTGCTGCCGAACAACTACGGCGTGATCATCCGCACCGCGGCGATGGGACAGCAGGACGAAGAGATCAAGCACGACATCCTGTCGCTGATCGAACGCTGGAAAAAAGTCATATCGGGCGTCCGCAACAGTACGGCTCCCGCCCTGATCCTCAACGAAGAGAACCGAACGACCACCATCATACGCGATCTGCTGAACGGTTCGTTCAGCAGCATTTGCATCGACGACCAGACCGTCTACGAAGAAGTGCGCGAATACATTCGCACGATCGCTCCGGAAAAGGAAAAAATCGTCAAGCTCTATAAAGGCAACGTTCCCATTTTCGACAATTTCGACGTATCGAAACAGATCATGTCGCTTTTCAGCAAATACGTCTCGCTGAAAAAGGGAGCCTACCTGATCATCGAACATACCGAAGCGCTACACGTGGTGGACGTCAACAGCGGCAACCGCGCCAAAGTGGACAACGACCAGGAGCAGACGGCCATGGACGTCAACCTGGCGGCGGCGGCCGAGATCGCGCGGCAGTTGCGCCTGCGGGATATGGGCGGTATCATCGTGATCGACTTCATCGACCTGCACAAAAGCGAAAACCGCACGGCGCTGGTCGAAAAGATGCGCGAGATGATGGCGAACGACCGCGCCAAGCACACCATCCTGCCGCTGTCGAAATTCGGCCTGATGCAGATCACCCGCCAACGGGTGCGTCCCGAGACGCACATCGACATGCGCGAAACCTGCCCGGCCTGCCACGGCACCGGACTGGTCACGCCGGCCGCGCTGCTCGATACGCAAATCGAAAAACAGATCGCCTACTACGCGAAAGAGAAAAAACTCGACTACATCAAGCTCCGAGTCAATCCGGTCGTAGCCGCCTTCCTGACCAAAGGGGTATTCTCGCTGCGGCTGCGCTGGATGCTGAAATACCGGTGCGCCATCCGCATCGTTAAAAACACGACCACCGGCATCATCGAAACCCGTTATTTCAACCGGAAGGACGAAGAATTGTTCTGAACCGCACCATGACCACCGACGAACTGCTGCAACTTTTTACCGGCGAAAAAGCTTACCGGCAACTGGCCGCGGAGATCCGTCCCGGCCGCAGCGTCGGACTGGCTTCGCTGACCGGATCGTCGCTGTCGCTGGTCGCGGCGGCAGCCGTGCGGCAAACCGGAGGGCTGCACGTTTTCGTCATGGAAGACCGGGACGCGGCGGGCTACTTGTACAACGATCTGTTTCCGCTGCTGGGCGAAGAACGACTGCTGTTTTTCCCGACCGGCTACAAACGTTCGATCCAATTCGGACAGGAAGATCCGTCGGGGATCGTACAGCGAACGGCGGCGCTGAACGCCGTAAAAAACAACGACGGCGGCGCGCTGGCGCTCTGCACCTATCCGGAAGCGCTGGCCGAAAAAGTCGTCGGCCAGCAGCAGCTCCGCGAAAGCATCCTGACGCTGCGCAGAGGCGACCGTCTCTCGACGGCATTCGTCGAAGAAATCCTCACGACGAACCGTTTCGAAAGGGTCGATTTCGTTTACGAACCGGGACAATACTCGGTACGCGGCGGAATCATCGACATTTTTTCGTTTTCGTCCAACGTGCCGTACCGCATCGACTTTTTCGGCGATGAGATCGACTCGATCCGCCCGTTCGACATTTCGACGCAACTCTCGACCGGGAAACTCGCCGAAGTCGAAATCGTCCCGAACCTGAAGGACATCGCCAATGCGTCGGCCCGCGTTTCGTTCGCCACGTTCGCCGGACAGGCCGTCTACTGGATCGCCGACGGCGAATACACGCTGAAACGATTCAACGACATCCGCACCAAAATACTCGGCGACCTCGAAAATCCGTCCGAAATCGACCGGATGGTCACCAGTCGCAAAGAATTTTTAGAAAACAGCGGCAAGGCGACCTTCATCCTGCTCAACGACAACATCACCGAACGCGCCGCAGACGTCCGGATCGCCTTCAATACTTCGCCGCAGCCGCAGTTCAACAAGAATTTCGAACTGTTGGCCGAAGACATCACACGAAACCGCGAAAACGGATACGAAACTTTTTTCCTGACCGAAAATAAAGCCCAACTGGAACGCCTGGGCAATATTTTCAATTCGATCGGCGCCAAACAGGTCCGGTTCGGATCGGTGCCGTTGACGCTGCACGCCGGATTCATCGACCACATTTCGCAAAAGTGTTTTTATACCGACCACCAGATCTTCGACCGTTATCAGCGCTATCGCATCCGCGGCGAACTGGACCGCAGCGAAAGTCTGACGATCCAGGAGCTTAACTCGCTGAAGGTAGGCGATTACGTGGTACACATCGACCACGGCGTAGGACGCTTCGGCGGACTGACGCGCACGGTCGAAAACGGCAAGGTACACGAAGCGATCAAGCTGGTCTACCGCGACAACGACGTGCTGCTGGTCAACGTACACGCGCTGCACCGCATTTCGAAATACAAAGATAAGGAGAGCGAACCGCCGAAAATCTACAAGCTGGGATCGGGCGCCTGGCAGCGGATGAAGCTGAACACGAAAAAGGCGGTCAAGGACATCGCCCGCGAGCTGATCGCGCTGTACGCCAAACGCAAGGCGAGCGAAGGTTTCGCATATTCGCCGGACAGTTACCTGCAGCACGAACTGGAAGCCTCGTTCATCTACGAAGATACGCCCGACCAGCAGACCGCCACGCAACTGGTCAAGCAGGATATGGAGAGCCGCACGCCGATGGATCGGCTGATCTGCGGCGACGTCGGCTTCGGCAAGACCGAGATCGCGATCCGGGCCGCTTTCAAGGCAGTCACCGACTCGAAACAGGTCGCCGTACTGGTTCCGACCACGATCCTCGCCTTGCAGCATTACCGAACGTTCAACGACCGGTTGAAAGAATTCCCCGTGCGGATCGAGCACCTGAGCCGCGTGAAAAGCGCGAAAGAGGTGCGGCAGATCGCCGACGACCTGGCCGCCGGCAAGATCGACATTCTGGTCGGAACGCACAAACTGCTCGGCAAAAGCATCGAATTCAAGGATCTGGGCCTGCTGATTATCGACGAAGAACAAAAATTCGGCGTAGCGGCCAAAGAGAAACTGCGCCACCTGAAAGCCAACATCGACACGCTGACGATGACGGCCACCCCGATCCCGCGTACGCTGCAATTCTCGTTGATGGGTTCGCGCGACTTGTCGGTCATTTCAACGCCGCCGCCGAACCGCCAGCCGATCGCCACCGAGAGCCACCTGTTCGACGAGGAGATCATCCGCGAAGCGATCGGATACGAGCTCTCCCGCAACGGGCAGGTCTATTTCGTCCACAACCGCGTCGAGACGATCGGCAACATCGAACGCCTCGTGAGGAAGCTGTGCCCGGAAGCGCGCGTTGGCGTCGGGCACGGGCAGATGAACCCGCAACAGCTCGAACAACTGATGATGGACTTCATTTACGGGGAGTTCGACGTGCTGGTAGCCACTTCGATCATCGAATCGGGAGTGGACGTGCCGAACGCGAACACGATCATCATTGACAATGCCCAAAACTTCGGCCTGAGCGACCTGCACCAATTGCGCGGCCGCGTCGGGCGGTCGAACCGCAAGGCGTTCTGCTACCTGCTGACGCCGCCGGACGAAATGCTGTCGTCCGACGCACGACGCAGGCTGCGGGCCATCGAAGAGTTCTCCGACCTCGGCGCGGGATTCAACATCGCCATGCAGGATCTGGACATCCGCGGCGCAGGCAACCTACTGGGCGGCGAACAGAGCGGTTTCATCGCCGATATCGGCTTCGAAACCTATCAGAAAATCCTGAACGAGGCGATCGCCGAACTGCGCGAAGAAGAATTCGCGAAAACCGGCGAAACGCCCGGCGAAACGGCGCCGCCGCAACCGGCCACGTACATCTCCGACACGCAGATCGACACCGACCGCGAAGCCTTTATCCCGGACGCTTACATCAGCAGTTCCGCCGAGAAAATCCGCCTGTACCGCGAACTCGACCACATCACAGACGACCGGCGGCTGGCCCTTTTCGAGAAAAATCTGATCGACCGTTTCGGCCCGGTTCCGGAAGCGACCCGCGAGTTGTTCGACATCGTTCGGATGCGGTGGGTATGCATCGAACTCGGGTTCGAGAAAGCGATCGTCAAAAACGGCATCATGATCCTGAAATTCATCGAAAACCAGCATTCGGCCTACTACAAAAGCACGGTATTCGGCAACATCCTGAAAATCGCGACGCGCCCCGACAGTAAATTTATTTTCAAACAGAACAATAATAAGCTGTCTATTGTAGTTAGAAATATAAAAAACATATCCGAAGCGACTGCGAACCTTTGCGAACTGGCAGCCAAAGTCCGCGGGGAAGGGGTCGTTTAGCGGGATTTCGTACCGGAGCGGAGAGCGGCGGGAGGTTGCGGGAACGGTTTTTATCACTAATTTTGTACGGATGAATCTTGCTATCGACATAGGAAACACGCTCGCCAAACTGGCCATCATCGACGGTGGCCAGGTCGTCGATTTTCTGAAAACCGAACAGATCGACACGGCCTATATCGAAAAACTGCTCAAAGCGAACCCGGGCATCGACGCCGCGGTGATCGTCTCGTCGCGCGACACGGACGAGGAACTCGAACGGTTCCTGGAACAGCGCATGAAGCGGTTCCTGAGGTTCGACCAAAACGTCCCGGTGCCGATCGTCAACCGCTACGCCACGCCCGGCACGCTGGGCGCCGACCGGCTGGCCGCAGCCGTAGGAGCCAATACGATCTACCCGAACAGCGATATCCTGATCGTCGATTTCGGAACGGCCATTACGATCGACGTCGTCTCGGGCGGCGAATTCCTCGGCGGCAACATCACCCCCGGCGCGGCGATCCGTTTCAAGGCCCTGCACCACTTCACGAAAAAACTGCCGCTGTGCTCGCTGAACGATAACCCGACCGAACTGTTCGGCAACACCTCCGTAAGCGCCATCGAATGCGGCGTGGTCAACGGAATCGTTTACGAAATCGAAGGCTATATCCGCGACCTGCAACGCAAATACAGCGACCTGCGGATAATTTTCACCGGGGGAGACAGTAATTTCTTTGCCAAACGATTAAAAAATACGATATTTGCAACCTACGACCTTGTGGCTTACGGTCTGAACCGAATTTTAGAATATAATGCAGAATAACAAGCGAATTCTCCGGGTTGTCCTGGCATTGTTGCTGGCGTTGCCCGCAGCGGCGTGGGCTCAGAGCAGCAGTCTGAATACTTTCTCTCCTTATACGTTTTACGGAATCGGGGACTTCTCGACCCAGGGTCCCGGGTATATGCGTTCGATGGGAGGCGCCGGTATCGGATTACGCAACGCGCTGAAGATAAACTACCTGAACCCGGCCTCTTACAGCATTCTGAAACAAAAAACGTTCCTGTTCAACGTCGAAATCGAAGGAAACAACACCTACTCGAAAACCTCGGCAGCCAAAACCAGCCACAATTCGTTCAACGTAAGGGACATCGCACTTGCGTTCCCGATAGCCCGTTCGCTGGGAATCGGCATCAGCGTCACCCCGATGAGCAGCGTGGGCTACCGGATCGAAATGCGCGACACCGACCCGTTCTTCCTGGCTAATAATATGGACGTGCTGTATAACTACACCGGAGAAGGGAACGTCACGCAGGCCAAGCTGGGATTCGGCATCCTGCTGACCAAACGTCTGTCGGTCGGCGCCGACATGGTTTATTACCACGGGCGCATCTCGCGGTATTTCAACACCGACATCACTTCGCTGCTGTCCAACGAAACCTTCGTCAACGCCCACGGAACCGCGCGGGAATCCATTTCGCGGCTGGGGGCCAACATCGGATTGCAATACGACCTGATTCAGAGCGACAAACGCGTGCTGACCTTCGGAGCGACTTACCGGCCCAGGACGAATCTCAAGCCGACCACGAGCCGCTCGATCTACTCGACCAGCATTACGTCGGACAAAATTACCGATACGACTTCAAAAGAGAATTTCTCGCTGCCCAATACGTTCACGTTCGGCCTGAGCTACCAATCCGTACGGTTAAGCCTCGGCCTGGATTACTCCATGGAACAGTGGAACAACGTGAACACGAACGATCCGATGAACGGCATAGAATTCAAAAACAACCAGTACATCAAGTTCGGCGTTCAGTACATTCCGAATCCGATGGATGTCCGCCATGTCCTGAACCGGTGGTCTTACCGGCTCGGCTTCCGTTACAACGATTACTACATGCGGATCAACGGGCACAACGTCCGCGACAAGGCCATCACGCTCGGCGTGGGCATTCCGATCAAAGTCCAGGGACTGAGCGCCGTCAATGTCGGAGTCGAATTCGGCCAGCGCGGCAGAACCGCCGACGGCGCGATGGGAACGCGGCAGTTTCGGATGATCCGGGAGAATTACATCAAACTCTCCATCGGGCTGAGCTTGTTCGGCGAGGACGACTGGTTCAAGCGGTTCAAGTACCAATAACACCGGCCCCCGATCGAAATGATTCGCTTTTACCGAAATATCACGGCCGTCGCCGCACTTCTCGGAAGTGCGGCGCTGCTGTTTTCGTGCTCGCGGCAAACGGCCGTCGTCGAAGAGGAGAACAACCAGAATATGATGACCCAGCAGAGCGAGAACCTGACGGTCATCCAGACGAAGGAAGGTAACCTCTCCTTCCGTTTTTCCGCGCCGCTGCTCGAAGAGTACGAATATGCCGAGGAACCCTACATCGAATTCCGCAAAGGGATCGAGATCGAGACCTACAACGACTCGACCCAGACTGTCGAAGCGAAGCTGTCGGCCAATTACGCGATCTTCATGAAACGGCAGCAGCTCTGGGAAGCCAAAGGAAATGTCCGCGGCAGCAATGCCGACGGCAACCAGCTCGAAACCGAGCAGTTGTTCTGGAACCAGAAATCCAAACGGGTCTATTCCAACGTCGATTCGAAAATCACCCAGAAAGGGGATGTCATCTATGCCGACGGGTTCGAATCGAACGAGCGGTTCGACGATTTCGTAATGCGCAAAGTAAAAGGAAAAGTTACGGTCGATACGACTCCGAAGCAGGATTCCGTCGCCGGGACTCCGCCGGCCCCCGAGGCTCCGCAGCAACCGCCCGTAAAACCCGGTTATCCGGTTATCCGCGAAGGCGAAGCGGTGGCCCGCCCGCACGTCGAAGAGACGAAGGCGAAAGAATAAATCAGGAAAAATCTTCCTCCCGGTCCGCTTTGATTTTTCGACCGGAATCTCCCTTGCAGAAGACGGATCAGCCGCGGCGGATCAGATGAATAAACTCCTCCCGGGTCTGCATCTGCCTGAGGAACACGCCTGTAAATGCGGAAGTAGTGGTCAGTGAACTCTGTTTCTGCACGCCTCGCATCTGCATGCACATGTGTCCGGCCTCGATCACCACCGCCACCCCCAACGGATCGAGCGCCTGCTGAATGCAGTCGCGGATCTGGACGGTCAGTCGTTCCTGCACTTGGAGACGGCGCGCATAAGCTTCCACAACCCGGGCGATTTTAGAGAGTCCGGTAATATAGCCGTTCGGAATGTATGCGACGTGCGCCTTCCCGTAAAAAGGAAGCATGTGGTGTTCGCAAAGCGAATACAGCTCAATATCCTTGACGATCACCATCTGTTTGTACTCTTCGTGAAATTTGGCCGACAACAGGATTTCGCGCGGATCTTCATCGTAACCGCGCGTCAGGAAACACATCGCCTTGGCGATCCGTTCGGGCGTCTTGACCAACCCTTCGCGGTCGGTATCCTCGCCCAGCAGTTCGAGGATCGCTCGGTAATGTTCGGAAAGTTTCTCGATGGTTTCGGGATTGTACACCTCTTCTCTGGCGTAATTCTGTTCCATGATCCGTTGTTTTATGCGGAACAAAGGTAACACTCTTGCGGCAGATAACAAAAACGGAAACCGCAACGGCGGACTACTCGCCCCGTTCGAGCGCACTGTGCACGAAACGAATCTCGCTGTACGAATAATCGCTGCCGAGATTTTCCTGGATCAATGCGAATTTCTCTCCGGGATGCTCGTTCAGACAACGGGTAATCGCCCGGATCTTGTCTTCCGGCACGAATCGGTCGGCTTCGAGCGCGCCGCGCCGGATCAGGTCGGCAATATGCCCGTCGATCGTAGCTGCGCTCAATCCGCGTTCGGCGGCGATTTCGCGGCGGGTAAGCCCCTCTTCGAGCAATCCCAGCGTAACCAGCCGCGTGTCCTCCCGCTCTTTTCTCTTCGGTTTCGTCCCCCCTGCATCCGGCCTCACGGCGACCTCCGGAGTCGGGAAATCCATATCGGCTCCCGTTTCGGCCCGGAACTCCCGAACGAATTCCAGTACCGTATCCCCGTATTTCTCCAGAAACTTATCGCCTACCCCTTTGATACGCGCCAGTTCGCGGAGCGAAGAAGGCAACAGGTTCGACACGCCGAGCAGCGCTTTCTGGCTCATCACCACGTATACCGGAACTTTTTGCCGGCCGGCCTCCTCTTTGCGCCAGCTCCGCAGCGTTTCGAAAAGCGCCGGATGCAGCACGTCGTCGGAAACCGTCACCTTGGCTTCCGCGCCGACCGAACTCCGGGACTCTTCCAGCGAAGCCTTCGCCTTCGCTTCCAGGTAACGGTGCAGGTCGAATCCGTCAGCGGTCGCCTCCAGCACGGCTTTTTTAATCCGCACCTGGTCCCCGGCCGCCGACAGCATCTTCGCAAAATCTTTCCGCAGCTCCTTGCTGTCGATCTCGACGTCGCAGGCCGCCAACAGCGGATCGATAATCTCGCCGCATCGGGCCAGGAAATAGTCCCGTCCTTTGCCGACCCGTTCGGCGAGCCGCGGATCGTCGCGGTAGCCTGCGCTCCCGCCGATCATACGGTCGATCTGTTTTTGGAAACGAATGCCGACATCGCTTATCTCGGTGCTGAAACGCACCGTATGCTGTTGCCACATGGCCGACAATTTCGGATAAAGCGCGCCCAGGTGTTCGTCGACGAACCGGCGGAGTATCCGCAGTCGTTTGCCTACCGCCGCGAAATCGAACAGTTCCAACAACAGCCGCCGGTAATAAGCTTCGGCCTGACGGGCCAGCAGCGCGCCGTCCGGCCGGTGTTCCGCGGCGTAATCCGTAAACGCGCGGACGGTAGGATCGCAGATCATGCAACGCGCGTCGAGCGGGGCGCGCAGCACCAACCCTTCCAAACTCTTGCAGCGACTGAGCGCCACGTACACCTGCCCGTGCGAAAAAGAGTCGGCCGCGTCGATCACCGCGCGTTCAAACGTAAGCCCCTGGCTTTTATGGATCGTAATAGCCCATGCCGCTTTCAGCGGATACTGAACGAAGCGGCCTTCGACCTCTTCGGTCAGCTCTTTCGTTTCGGGATCGATCTTGTATTTGGTATTCAGCCATTCGGCCGGTTCCACGGCGATCGGCTCGGCGGCCCCGTGCGGCAGCACCTCGACCGACCCGTCGTCCAACCCCGTCACGATACCGATTTTTCCGTTATAATACCGTTTCTCGGGCGACGGATCGTTTTTGATGAACATCACCTGCGCCCCCGCCTTCAACGTCAGCGACGCATCGGTCGGATAAAGGTATTCCGGAAACGTTCCTTCCAGCGCCGCCTGGTAAGTACAGGACGCGCCGGGCAGCGCGGCCATTTTCGCCTCGTTGATCCCATGCGCCGTATGGTTATGCGATGTCAACGTAATGTATCCGTCCTTTTCGTCCGGATCGAAAGCGGGCCGGTAACGGCGGTTCAGCTCTTCGAGCATCGCAGGATCGACGCGGCTTTCGCGCACGGCATTCAGCATCGTAATGAAGCGTTCGTCGCTCTGCCGGTAAATATGTTGCAATTCGATGCAGACGTACGATGTCTCTTTCAGTGCCCGGGATTCGAAAAAGAACGGCGACGCATAGAATCGACCGAGCAAGCTCCACTCCTCGTCGCGCACGACCGGAGCCAACTGCTGCAGGTCGCCGATCAGCAGCAGTTGCACGCCGCCGAACGGTTTGCCCGGATCGCGGTACCGCCTGAGCACGTCGCTGACCGCATCGAGCACGTCGGCGCGGACCATGCTGATCTCGTCGATCACCAGCAGGTCGATGCTGCGAATAATGGCTATTTTCTGTTTATTGAAACGGAACTGCTCCTGTCGGTTCTGCGGGTTCACGCCGCGGACGGATTCGGGAATATACGGTGCGAACGCCAACTGGAAAAACGAATGGATCGTCACCCCGCCGGCATTGATCGCTGCCACACCGGTCGGCGCCACGACGATCATCCGTTTCGGCGAGCGTTCCCGCAGCCTGTGCAGGAACGTAGTCTTGCCCGTCCCCGCCCGTCCGGTCAAAAACAGATTGACGGCGGTCTCCCCGATAAAACGGTCGGCCAGTTCCAACTGCGGATTCTCCATCGTTCCCCCATCGGGCATTCGCCCTATCTAACAGTTCATTACATTTTATCGCCGTAGGCCAGATCGCCGGCATCGCCGATCCCGGGAACGATATAGGATTTCACCGTCAGTTCGGCATCCACCGTTCCGCACCAAATCTCGGCCTCTTGCATCGAAAAATTCTTTTTCGCGAACTCGATCCCCTCCTCGCTGGCGATCACCGTAGCGACGATCGTCCGGCGGGGTTTCCCGGCCTTCTCCAGCAACGCCTGATAGGTCAGCGCCAGCGACGCCCCGGTAGCCAGCATCGGATCGACGAGCAGCAGCGTCTTGCCGGTCAATTCGCAACTCGATATATACTCGACCTTGATATGGAAACTGCCGTCCTTGCTATACTTCCGGTAGGCCGACACGAACGCGTTCTGCGCATCGTCGAAATAATTCAGAAAACCCTGATGAAACGGAATCCCCGCCCGCAGGATCGTAGCGATCACCAGTTGGTCGTCCGGCAGCGACACTTCGGCTTCGCCGAGCGGCGTCTCCACGACATGCTTCGTATAGTGCAGCGTCTTGCTGATCTCATAAGCCATCACCTCGCCGGCCCGCTCCAGGTTGCGCCGGAAGCGCATACTGTCGCCCTGCACGTTCACATCGCGCATCTGCGCGATAAATCTGTTGAAAATGGTGTTTTCCCGATCCAATACCCGTATCATCATCTGTCCGCCCTTTTTTTTATGTAGCTGTTTTGTGAATTTTCGCAATATCCTTTATTAAAATACATTTTTGTATTTCACAGAAATACGATCAATACAAAAAGTTATTGAACGGATAACGCCCTGCATGGATCTCGCGCACCATGCCGTACAGGTCGTGCCGGAACTTTTCGATATTGATTTTCTCGCGCGCCGAAAGGAAGATACACGGCGTGTTGGCTTTTGCGATCCAGCTTTGCTTCAGATCTTCCAGCGAAAGATTCTCACGCGTGGCCGGGGTCAGGTCGTCCTCGTCCTTGCGGACGAACGTGTAAGCGTCGATCTTGTTAAAGATCAGAAAAACCGGTTTATCGCCCGCCCCGATCTCCTGCAGGGTCTGCTTCACCACGTCGATCTGCTCCTCGAAATTCGGATGTGAAATATCCACCACATGCAGCAGCAGGTCGGCTTCGCGCACCTCGTCGAGCGTCGACTTGAACGATTCGACCAGTTGATGCGGCAATTTGCGGATAAAGCCGACCGTATCCGACAGCAGGAACGGCAGGTTGTCGAAAACAACTTTGCGCACCGTCGTGTCGAGCGTCGCGAACAACTTGTTCTCGGCAAAAACCTCGCTTTTCGAAACCAGATTCATCAACGTCGATTTTCCGACGTTCGTATAGCCTACCAGCGCCACGCGCACCAGCGACCCGCGGTTGCTGCGCTGCACGGCCATCTGCCGGTCGATCTTTTTGAGCTGCTCTTTCAGCCTGCTGATCCGGTCGCGGATCACGCGGCGGTCGGTCTCGATCTCCCGTTCGCCGGCGCCGCCGCGCGTCCCGGTTCCGCCGCGCTGCCGTTCGAGATGCGTCCACATCCCGGTCAACCGAGGCAACAAGTACTGACACTGGGCCAGTTCGACCTGCGCTTTCGCATAGGCCGTGGTCGCACGCTGCACGAAAATATCGAGAATCAGACTTGTCCGGTCGTAAATCTTATTTTTGAAAATCCGGTCGAGGTTGCGCAACTGCGACGGAGTCAGTTCGTCGTCGAAAATCACGTAGGCGATCTCGTGCTCCTCGACGTAAGCCGCGATCTCGGCCAGTTTACCCTCGCCGACGAACGTTTTCGACGAAGGGTTGGCCAACCGCTGGGTAAACCGTTTGACCGAAGCGATCCCGGCCGTCTCGGCCAGAAACTCCAGTTCGTCGAGGTATTCCACGGCCTGCCGTTCCTGCTGCTGATCCCGGATCACCGCGACCAGCACGGCTTCGCGGGCGGGAACTATCGTTTCGTTTTCCTGTTTCATAAATTCAAAAAAGGCGCTTCGCCACGCGGCCGGAACACCCTCCCCCGTCTCTCGCGCACCAGACTCAATTTACCACAAATTTACAAAAAATACCGTCGAAAAAAAGCCTCCGCCCGTTTTTTTCGTCATCCGGTTTTGCAGATTTTGAAAATATGCCTATATTTGTCCCCCGAAGGGGGATTAGCTCAGTTGGCTAGAGCGCTTGCATGGCATGCAAGAGGTCACCAGTTCGACCCTGGTATTCTCCACCTTGACTTTTACAGGCTGTCGGCGACAGCCTTTTTTTATTTGTACAAACCCGTTGCGCTATGGAAAAGGAATGGTTGTTCGGCAAAACGCTCGGCGAGCTCGCCGAAGTCGCCGCTTCGTTCGGGATGCCGCGCTTCACGGCCACTCAGATCGCGGCATGGATTTACCGGAAGGGAGCGCTGTCGATCGACGAGATGACGAACATTTCGCTGAAAAACCGCCGGGCGCTCGAAGAGAGATATCAAGTAGGCCGCATCCCGTCGGCTGCCGTACAGCAATCTGCGGACGGCACGAAAAAATACCTTTTCCCGACGTTGCGGGATCGCTTCGTCGAATCGGCCTACATCCCGGACGGCCAGCGGGCGACGCTGTGCGTTTCGTCGCAGTCGGGCTGCCGGATGGGCTGCCGCTTCTGCATGACGGCGCGCCAAGGTTTCGCGCACAACCTGACCGCCGGCGAAATTCTGAATCAAATCCGGTCGATCCCCGAAAGCGCGCAACTGACCAACGTGGTCTACATGGGCATGGGCGAACCGCTCGACAACGCGGATAACGTACTGCGGTCGCTCGAAATCCTGACCGCCGACTGGGGTTACGCCTGGAGTCCGACCCGTATCACGCTGTCGACCGTCGGCGTCATCCCGGCCATGCGCACGTTCCTGGAGAAGACGAAAGTGCACCTGGCGGTGAGCCTGCACAACCCGTTCGCCGCCGAACGGCTCGAAATGATGCCGGTACAAAACCGGTATCCGATCGAAGAAGTGGTGAAGGAGTTGAAAAAATGGGATTTTTCGCACCAGCGACGCATCAGTTTCGAATACATCATGTTCCGGGGAATCAACGATTCCGACCGGCATGTAGCAGCGCTCGTCCGACTGCTGGCGGGGCTGAAATGCCGCATCAACCTGATCCGCTTCCACGCCATCCCCGACGCCCCGATGCAAAGCCCGGACGAGACGACCCTGGTCCGTTTCCGCGACGCGCTGACCCGCCGGGGGATCACGACGACGATCCGCGCTTCGCGCGGCGAAGACATCCAGGCGGCCTGCGGACTGCTGTCCACCCGCGAGCGGGAAAAACGAGAGGCCGGCTCCGGGCAGCGACCGACCGGAAACGCAAAATAACGAAGGAAATGCACAACTAAACGGACGGTTTTTCCGTTCTGTTATGGAACGACAATTGCAAACGACAACCGATACGAATCATTAAAAACCGAAAAATTATGAAAAAATGGATTGCAATGACGATGTTGGCGCTGTTCTCGGTAGCGGCATTCGCTCAGAATAACACGAAGGAGACAGCCCCGGCCGCCAAGGAGATCAAAGGAACGGTGTTCGAAAAAGGGACGCTGAAAGAGTTGCTGGCAAAAGCCGCCAAGGAGAAAAAATACCTGTTCGTGGATGTTTACGCCACCTGGTGCGGCCCGTGCAAAGCGATGGCCACGCAGGTCTTTCCGCAGGAAAAAGTGGGCAACTACTTCAATAAGACGTTCGTCAACGCCAAATTCGACGCAGAAAAGGGCGAAGGCATCGACGTCGCTAAAAAATACGGCGTGCGCGCCTACCCCACCTTCCTGATCCTCGATAAGGACGGAACGGAAGTAGGGCGAATCGTCGGAGGAGCCGACGGCGACATGTTCATCGAAAAAGTACAGGAAGCCCTCGACAACATCGGCAAGGAATAACCGCCGATAAAACCTTTTCCAGAAAGGCCGTCGCTTCGTGCGGCAGCCTTTTTTGTTTTCGAAGCGGAACGTTCCGGACGTTTCGACCGAAAAAACCGGGGCGAAACACACGGAATATTAAAAACGGGCAGACATCGCATCGTATCGCATATTTCGCTATTTTTGTGAAAAATTAACCCGATATGCTGAAACAACTGGCGGGACAGACGGCGATCTACGGGCTAGGGACGATCGTGCCCCGTTTCCTGAATTACCTGCTGTTCCCGTACCTGACCCGCGTGATGACCGTCGGCGAGTACGGAGTCGTCACCGACCTCTACGCGCTGATCCCGTTCGTGCTGGTGCTGCTGACGATGGGCCTCGAAACCGGTTATTTCCGCTTTGCGGGAAAGGCCGGCAGCGAAGCGGAAAAGCGGACGATCTTTTCGAACGTATGGGGCGCGGTGACCGCCGTCAGCATCGTTTTTTTCGTACTCGCGCTGCTGTTTACGCCACAACTGGCCCGGGTCATGGAATACACCGACCATCCGTCGTACATCCGGCTGGTCGCCGCCATCGTTATGCTGAATACCGTCACGGCGATCCCGCTGGCGCGGTTGCGGCAGCAAGGCCGGGCCAAACGGTTCATGATCCTGCGGCTGCTGTTCGTGATCGTCAACCTCGCGCTGACTTTCTTTTTCTACTCGGGACTGCCCGGACTGGCCGGACTCGGCATCTGCGCATCGTGGTACGACCCGCAATACGGGGCCGGATACGTGCTGCTGGCCGACCTGCTGGCCAACATCGTGCTGCTGTTCGCACTGATACCGGACTTCCGGGACGCCATGCCGCGCATCCGGTGGCGGCAGTTGCGGACGATTCTGGCGTACTCGTTCCCGCTGCTGGTCAGCGGCATCGCCGGCGTATCGAACCAGTTCATCGACCGGCAGATGATCAAATACCTGCTGCCTTCGGGCATCTCGATGGATGCGTTGGGCATCTACGGCGCCGTTTCGAAGTTAGCCGTCATCATCTTCCTATTCACCCAGATGTACCGTTACGCCGCGGAGCCCTACTTTCTGTCGGGGTTTAAAAACGACGATTTCAAACGGCAAAACGCAGAGGCCCAAAAATATTTCATCATCGTGTCGATCTTCATGTTTCTGGGCATCACGCTCTTCACGAACTTGTTCGCGCTGATGATGGGGAAAGACTTCCGCGAAGGGGTTTACATGCTGCCGGTCATCCTGCTGGCGAATATTTTCGCAGGGATCTGGCTGAACCTGTCGTTCTGGTACAAAAAGACCGGCGAAACGAAATACGCGATCTGGATCACCGGAACGGGGCTCGTTTTCACGCTCGGGTTGAACCTGGCGCTGACTCCCGTCTTGGGATATTTCGGAGCCGCGCTCGCCCGGCTGGGCTGCGAAACCGCCATGGTCGCCGTCAGCTATTACCTGAACCAGAAACACTATCCCGTCCCGTACGACTTGCGCCGGATCGGGACCTACTTCCTGGTCGGCGGGGCGATTTACGGGGCGTCGCTGCTCACGTCCGCGCTACCCGCCGCGCTGGAGTACACGCTGAACCTCGCGATGCTGGCGGCTTTCGGATTCTATGCGATCCGTCTCGAAAAAATCGACATGAAAGGTATATTACACTCGATCATTAAACGTTAACGATATGAAAATAAAAGTCATAAACCGATCGGCATTCGAACTGCCGCATTACGAAACGGTCAGCGCGGCCGGCCTCGACGTCCGGGCCAATACGACCGAAAGCATCGTGCTCGAACCGCTGCAAAGGGCTCTCGTTCCGACGGGCCTTTACGTCGAAATCCCGGACGGTTACGAGATCCAGGTGCGTCCGCGCAGCGGGCTGGCCGCCAAACACGGCATTTCAATAGCCAACGCGCCGGGGACAATCGACCCCGACTACCGCGGCGAAATCAAAGTGATCTTGGTCAACCTGTCGAACGAGCCGTTCGAACTGAAACCGGGCGAGCGGATCGCGCAACTGGTCGTCGCGCAATTCACGCGCATCGAATGGGAAAGCGTGTCGGAGCTGAGCGAAACGGAGCGCGGCGCCGGCGGATTCGGATCGACCGGACGCAAATAATAAACTCCGCGGTTTTTCGTATCTTTGCAGGGAGGGTTGCGCCGCCGCAGTCCGCGCAAACGCCACACCGGAGCGGAAACGGCCGCCGCGACGGAAAACCCGGTCATTTTCAAACAACGAAGCCATGCAGTTTAAAGAGATCACAGGACAGCAAGAAACCGCCGCCAAACTGGTTCAGGGCGTAACGCGCGGACGAATCAGCCATGCCCAGCTCTTCATTGGCGGCGAAGGCGTCGGCGCACTGCCGCTGGCGATCGCCTATGCCCAGTACCTGAACTGCACCGACCGCCGCGACGGGGACTCTTGCGGACAATGCCCGTCCTGCCGCCAGATCGCGCAATTGGCCCATCCGGATGTCCATTTCGTCTTTCCGGTCAACACGCCGAAAGGAAAATCGTCGGGCGAGAAGCCGCTGAGCGACGCTTTCCTGTCGCAGTGGAGGCGGCTGTTCGAAAAAACCGGCGGGTATTTCAGCGAACCGATGTGGTATTCGGCCATCGAAATAGACAACAAACAGGGAAATATCAGCACGTTCGAAGCCGACGAGATCATCCGCAAACTGTCGTTCAAAGCGTTCGAATCGGAATACAAGGCGGTCATTATCTGGCTGCCCGAGCGGATGAACACGCAGGCGGCGAACAAACTGCTGAAAATCATCGAGGAACCGTGGGAAAAGACCCTCTTCCTGATGGTCTCCGAATCGCCCGAACGGCTGTTGCCCACCATCCTGTCGCGGATGCAGGTCGTCGACGTACCGGCCATCGCGGACGAACGGATGGCGGCGTGGCTCGCCGCCCGCAAAGGGTTGCCGACGGACGATGCGGCCAAAGTCGCGCGGCTCGCGCGCGGCAGCATCCTCGAAGCGTCGCGGGTGCTGGAACAGCGCGAAAGCAGCGACGAATATTTCGAACTGTTCGTGCGGCTGATGCGGCTCAGCTATGAAGACCGCCACATGGAACTGCTGGAATGGGCCGAAACGGTCGCCGCCCTGGGACGCGAAGAACAGAAACAACTGCTCGAAAACGCCATCCGGCTGCTCCGCGACAGCTACATGCTGACGGCCGGCGTCGAACGGATCGCCTACCTGTTCGGCCGCGAATACGAATTTTGCAGGAAATTTGCTCCGTACGTCAACAACGGGAACATCGAGCAACTGATCGCCGAAATGGAACTGGCGATCCGACAGGTCGCCCAGAATGGCAACCCGCGCATCCTATTCCCGCACTTTGCATTAACAATCAGCAAATTGATCCGTAAAATCTGATGTCGAAAGCAGTCCTGATCACCGGCGGAAACCTCGGGTCGGTAGCGGAAAACCTGGAAGCGGCGCGGGAGGCGATCTCCCGCGAGGTGGGCGTCGTCGAACGATGTTCGTCCGTACTGGAGTCCGAAGCGTGGGGATTCGAAGCCGAGGAACGTTTTCTGAACCAGGTGCTCGTAGTCGCCACGGCGCTTCCGCCTGAACAACTGTTGGAGCGCTGCCTGCAGATCGAACGGCAGTTGGGGCGGGTTCGCCGGCCCGGGCCGCGGTACGGTTCGCGCACGATGGATATCGACCTGCTGTTCTACGACAACCGGGTCGTCGACAGCGACCGGCTGACGATTCCCCACCCGCGGATCGCCGAAAGGGATTTCGTGCTGGCGCCGCTCGAAGAGGTACTTCCCGACTACGTGCACCCGGTGCTGAAGAAAACGATCCGGCAACTGCGCCGCGAACTGCTGCAGGCCGCAAATCCGCCGGGCGCGGACGGCATGAAAAACTGACGAAAAATCACTACCTTTGTTTCCTATTCTCCGATTAAAATGAGCGTGACCGAAATAAATATCTGTAAAACAATCGCCCGCTTCGGGATCCTGGCTTTTTTCTGCTTCGGGATCCTGGCCCGCTGCGCCAGCGTCGGCACCCCGCAGGGAGGCCCGCGCGACTCGCTGCCGCCGAAAGTCGTCATGATGACCCCCGCTTTCGGGACGACCAATTTCAAAGACAAACGGATCACGATCCAGTTCAACGAATACGTCCAGCTCAAAGACCAGCAGAAGGAGTTTTTCACCTCCCCGTTCATGAAGAAAAAACCGACCCTCATGCTGCGGGGGCGGGGTATCCAGATCGACCTGAAGGAGGATCTGGATTCGAACCAGACCTATTCGCTGAACTTCGGCAAAAGCGTCGTGGACAACAACGAGGGGAATCCGTATACCGGCCTGCGCTATGTCTTTTCGACGGGCGACCACATCGACTCGCTGCTGATGTCCGGCTACACGACCGACGCCATGACGACGGATACGGTGGGCAACGTCTACATCCTCTTTTACGACGCGAAAACCGACTCGATCCCGCAGTACGATTCGACGCTGCTGAAAAGCAAACCGATCGCCGTCGGGAAATCTTTCCCGAACGGAATCTTCATCGCTGAGAACCTGAAACCGATCGACTACCGGATCTACGCGCTCGAAGACAACAACGGGAACCTCGAATACGAACCGGGAGTGGACCGCGTGGCATTCCTCGACTCGACCTACAACCCGCTGAACCAGCCGGGATTCGACATCTGGTACGACACCACGCGCCGCTACATGCAGGCCGACCCGCAGGTCATGATGCGGATGTTCATGGACAAACCGTTCAGACGGCAGACCTACACCGGATCGAAGCGCACGCACGGCAACCGGATCGTGCTTACCTTTACGGCTCCGCATCCCGACATCAAAGAACTTTCGTTCGAAGGAATCGACCCCGGAAAGATCGTCACCGAATACGGAAATTCGAAGCGGGACACCATGGAACTGTGGTTCGACTCCAGATCCGAAGACCTGCCCGACACGCTGCGCGGCAAGCTGATTTACATGAAGCACGACAGCCTGTTCCGCTTGCAGCCCGACACCCAACTGCTGAAACTGGGCTGGAGGGCCCCGGTGAAAAAAGAAAAAGAGGAGAAAAAGAAAAAAGAGGACGACCTTCCGGAACCCAATCCGTTCAAAGTCCGCGTAGCGGGCGGAACGACGCTCAATCCAGAGAAAAACATCGTTTTCGAATTCGATTATCCGCTGACGGGAGTCGACAGCGCGGCCATGTCGTTGCTGAAACTCGGGGAAGGCGACCAGACGACGCCGGTCGGGCTGACTTTCCGGCAGGATACCCTGAAACTCCGGAAATGGACTCTCGCGGCCCCGTGGGAAGCCGATCAGAAATACCGGCTGCTTATCCCGGCCGGCGTATTCAAGAACACCAACGGCGAGAGCAACGATACGCTGCGATCCGAGTTTACGATCGAATCGCCCGAAAAGTACGCCACGCTGGTGCTGAATATCCAGGGTAAAACGCCCGAAAGCGAATACGTCGTACAGGTGATCTCCCCGCAGGGCTCCGTTCTGAAAGAGGTCGCCCATCTGAAAACGGGGAGCCATACGCTGCAATACATCGACGTAGGTACCGTAAAAATCCGTTTCATCGAGGATCTCAACGGGAACGGCCGATGGGACACCGGATCGCTGGTCGAAAGACGGCAGCCCGAACGGGTCGGGATGTACGTCGACGACAATAATTCGGAGGAGATCACGACCAAGGAGAACTGGGAATTGGTCTTCGACGTGGACATGAACCGGATTTTCGGCCCCGTTACGATGGAAAGCATGACGGCGAAAATCAACCGGGACAACGAAGCGCGGCTGAAAGCGATCGCCAAAAAACGGGCCGAAGACGCCGCCAACCAGAAGAAACAGCATAACAGCGGCGGCGGCATGGGCATGGGCAGCATGGGAGGTATGGGCGGCATGATAGGCCGGTAACGAAAGCTGTCGCGGAACAAACGAATGCGGAACAAGAAACGAAATATGTGGAAAATAGCTAAACTGTCTTTACTCGTGATCCTGCTGGGATGCGGAACGCTCCGGGCCCAGCATTATATCGGCGTGCGCGGCGGATGGGGCGGCGGTTCCGCACGGTTCACCCCGTCCCGGGAGACGGGCACCGAATGGGGGCTCTATTCGGGCGGGATTTCGTATAAATTCTATACCGCGCAAAAATTCGTCGGGGCCATCCAGGCCGATTTGCAGTACATGGGACGCGGATTCATGTACGACCTGCAAAGCAAAGGCGACACGAGCTACCACCGCACGATCAATTCGTTCGAACTGCCGCTGATGTGGCAGCCGCATTTCTATTTCATGCAGCGGCACGGACGTTTCTTCGTCAACCTGGGCGTCTACCTCTCTTATTTCATGGACTCGAAATACTATTATAAATCGAAACGGGTGGGGATCTACGAACAGGGACCGTATACGATGAAACTGACCCGCGATACGCGGTGGGGATACGGACTTTGCGGCGGAGCGGGACTTTCGTTCCTGATCCGTCGGTTCGAAGTGGCTTTCGAAGGCCGCTACTATTTCGGTTACTCGGACGTTCTGCGGAACGGAACCAAATACCAGGGCAATCCGACCCATTCGCCGCTGGACAACATCAACGTTTCGATGGCCTTCTATTACCGCCTGAGCAAAGAAGGCATCCGCGCCGAGCCGAGCAAGGGCGTCGCGAGACGGATGCAGGAGGCCGAAATGCGCCGGGCCGAAAGACTGATCGAAAAAGCGAAAAAGCACGGGGATAGCCTGGGCGCAGCGGACCTTTCCGCCGACAGTCTGCCATCCGGACTACGGCAAGCGCTCCCGGACTCCCTGCAACGAATGCTTCCGGACTCCTTGCAGCGACAAAAACCGGAAAAGCGGAAAACGAAGCGGGAAAAAACGGAAAAGGAGTATCCCGCACCCGCCGGAACGCCCGGACAAACGGCCGGCCAACCGACGGTAAAAGAGACCGAATCGATACAGGAATCACAAAAAACAGATAAAAAATGAACGACCGCATCGAATCCACCCGCCAGCAAAAAATCGGGCGGCAAATCCAACGCGACATCAGCGAAATTTTTTCCAAAGAGGCCGCTTCGCTGCTGTGCGGAGCCATGGTATCGGTAACGCTGGTACGGATGAGTCCGGATTTCGAACTGGCTAAGATTTACCTGAGCATCTTCCCGTTCGAAAAACATGCGGAGGTGATGGCCTCGCTGCAGGAAAACAACTGGCTGATTCGCAAAACGCTCGGCGCGCGGGTTAGGAACCAGTTGCGGCACGTGCCCGAACTGGCCTTCTACATCGACGACTCGCTGGAATACATCAGCGCGATCGACAAACTGCTGAAATAGAAAATCCGGATCATGCCCCGTCTACCGCTCTTTTTCGCACGGCGTTACCTTTTTTCGAAGAAATCGCACTCGGTGATCAACATCGTCTCGGGAGTGAGCGCCTTTTCCGTGGCGATCCCGGTGATGGCGATGGTGATTCTGCTGTCGGTATTCAACGGTTTCGAGGGGCTGATCAAAAGCATGTACCGGTCGTTCGACCCGGATATCCGGATCACGCCGGTACGGGGCAAGGTATTCCCGATCGACTCGCTGCCGCGCGAACGCTTTCTGGCAATCGACGGAGTGCGGGACGCGGCGTATGCGCTCGAAGACAATGCGGTCTTCGAGTACCGCGACCGGCAGGCTTTCGGCACGATGTGCGGGGTCGATTCGCTCTACCGGCAGGTGGTGCCGCTGGACAGCCTGCGAACCGAAGGCGTATTCCAATTGCAGTTCGGAGATTTCCCGGAAGCCTACGTCGGACAGGGCATGGCCTACGCGCTGGGCATCCGGGTCAACCTGAACAGCCCGATCTCGGTGTACGTCCCCCGGCGCGGGCGGGTTTCGCCGCTGCTGCCGTACAGTTTCTACAAAAAACAGAATATTTTCCCGTCGGGCGTATTCGCGCTGGAAGCCGAAGTGGACGGGAAATACGTGATCGTCCCGCTCCACTTCGCACAGGAACTGCTCGACTATCCGGGACAAGCTTCGTCGGTAGCCATCCGTCTCGAAGCGGACGCTTCGCCGCAGCGGGTGCAGCAACAGATCGGGCAATGGCTCGGCGACGATTACAAAATCCAGTCGCGCTACCAGCAAAAAGAGTCGTTCTACCGCATCATGATGTACGAAAAATGGGGGATCTATTTCATCATCCTGCTGGTACTGGTGATCGCTTCGTTTTCGCTGATCGGTTCGCTGGTAATGCTGATCATCGAAAAACGCAAGGATTCGCAGACGCTCGTCACGATGGGCGCCGATACGAAGCTGCTCCGTAAGATCTTCGTCGCCGAGGGGATGCTGATCTACCTGATCGGCGCCGGCGGCGGATTGCTGCTCGGCGTCGCGCTGGCGCTGGCCCAGCAGCATTTCGGGTTCCTCAAACTCTCCGGAGAGACGTTCCTGATCGACGCCTATCCGGTCGAAGTCCATCCGAGCGACCTGGCGTGGGTAATCGTAACGTTCGTTTCGGTCAGCTACCTGATCTCCGTGCTGACGGTACGCGCGATGATACCGAAAAAAGAGATAAGTCAGAACCGACCATGATAAAACGATTGATCTGCCTGTTGTGCGTCGCCGTCACGGCGGCCGCCTGCAACCGGCCCCGCAACATACCGGACGAGAAATTGATCGCCATCACCCGCGAGATTTTCCTGGCCAACGCCTACCGCGACTCGCCGAAAAGCGGATTTTCGCAGGCGGACACGGTGGATTTCTACACCCCGATTTTTGAAAAATACGGATACAAACCCTCGGATCTCAGCTACACGATCAACAACCTTTCGCGGCGCAAAAGCGTCCGATTTACGGACATTCTGGAAGAAGTGGCCCGGCGGCTGGATCGGGAAGACTCCCTGATGAAAGCGCGGATCGCCACGCTGGACACCGTCGACAGCCGCACCATGAACCGCTACCGACGCGTCGTCTACTCCGACTCGACCCGGCGGCTCCGGCGCCTGTCCGATCCCGACAAACCGGACATCGTCCTTCCGGTACGTCCGGGACGCTACCAGGTCGCATTCAAGTACGACCTGGACACTTCGAGTCGTAACGGAAACCTCCGCTATACGCACTACCAGTTCGATACGACGGACGGCACGAAAGGCAGTTTCTACTACCTGGGGTATATCAAAGGGGCTCAGAAACAGGAAATTTTCAGTTTCGACGTCACCGATCCGAAAACGAACGAAGTACGGATCAGCCTGGCGACCTCCCCGTCCGACAAGGAAAAGAGCATCGCCCTGCGCATCGACTCGATGACGATCACCTACTTCCTGCCGCTGCGGGAAGCCGCCGATTCGCTGATCCGCGAAATATTCCGGTTCAACCCGAGCCTGGCAGCGTACAACTTACCTTCAAACGCCTCCCATGTCGCAGATAAAAAGGAGATTATCGGCGCACTTTATCCTGACACCACAGGGACTGCTGCGCAACGGGATTCTGTCGTTCGACGCTGACGGCGTCCTACGGGAAATCGCCGCCTCCGACGCGGTCGATTCGCAACAGCGGGTGGAGTTTTTCGGCGGCCTGCTGATCCCCGGCATGGTCAATGCGCATTGCCATCTGGAACTGTCGTACCTGCGCGGCCGGATCGCCCGCGGCTGCGGGTTCGCCGGGTTTGCCGACACGATCGCGCGGGCGCGCAACGAAACCGCCCCGCAACAACGTATCGAAGCGGCCGCTTATTGGAACGCCCGGATGGAACACGACGGCATAGTGGCCGTCGGGGATATTTGCAACGGCACGTCTACGTTCGAGCTGAAACGGAATAGCCGCATCCATTACCACAATTTCATTGAAGGTTTCGGCCTGCGCACGACCGACTTTTCATTCCTACGCCGAATCGCCGCCGAATCGGAAGCGCTCGGACTCTCCGCCTCGGTCACCCCGCACGCCACCTATTCGCTGCAGGACGCCGCGTTCCGGGCGATCGCCGCAGCGGGAAACCCGCTGTCGGTACACTTTATGGAAAGCCGCGGCGAACAGGAACTTTTCGAAGAACGGGGGCCCCTTCACGAACGGAACCTCCGGGAAGGCGTAACGATCGATTTCGCCGGATACGGATCGCCGGCCGGACGCATCGCAGGCTCGGTCCCGAAAGAAAAAAATATGCTGCTGGTGCACAACACGTTCGTCACCGAACAAATCGCAGACACTCTTCAACATCGTTTCGGGAACCGGCTCACATGGGTATTGTGCCCTCGGTCGAACGATTTTATCGAAAGGGCGACGCCTCCCGCCGAGTTACTCCATAGGTTATCGGGGCGGATCGCCGTCGGCACCGACAGCCTCGCGTCGAACGATTCGCTGTCGATGATCGACGAACTGAAAAGGTTCCCGGAAATCCCGCTGCCCGAACGGCTGCAATGGGCCACCCGCAGCGGCGCCGAAGCGCTCGGAATCGACGCATGGGCCGGCAGTTTCGACATAGGCAAACGTCCCGGAGCCGTACTGATCACCGGCATCGACTGGGACACCCTGACCCTGCTGCCGCACGCCGCCAGCCGCCGCATCCTGTAAACCCTTCCCCCAGGCCGTACCGCGCCCCGAATCGTCCGATCGGGACGAACGCGGCGAAAAATTAAGTATTTATACCCATTCAAAATAGGTCTATCCTCTCTGTTCCGTGCTACACATTGGATGTAAATTTGTTACGTGTAAAAATATGCACGTTATCGGACAAGAGTTATGGGGAAATATTTCGATATGCTGATGGAGGATGTCCGCATGAAAGAGGGCCTGACGGCCTGCATGAACTGCGGGATCTGTACGGGAGTCTGCCCCGCGGCCGAGTTTTACAACTACGACCCGCGCCAGATCGTCAACATGGTGCAAACCAAGGACGACGACGCCATCGAAAAGCTGCTCAAAAGCGATACGATCTGGTACTGCGGGGAGTGCATGTCGTGCCGCCCGCGCTGCCCGCGCGGCAATACGCCCGGATATATCATCCAGTCGCTGCGCACGCTGTCGCAAAAACTCGGTTTCTTCACCGAGTCCGAGAAAGGACGCCAGCAACTGGCCATCAAACGCACCATCGGGCAGAATATCCTGACGTCGGGTTACTGCGTCAAGCCGAATTTCGTCGATCCGGATCTACATCCCGAACAGGGGCCGGTATGGCGGTGGATCCACGACAACGACAAAGACGTCTTCGAACGTTTCGGCGACAACTACTGCAAGGTAGGCGTCGGAGCCGGACGCAAGATCGACGACCGCAGCATGGAGGAGATCCGCAGCATTTTCGAAGTGACCGGGGGTATGCGTTTTTTCGAGAACATCGAAACGTGCTCGGATAAAAAAGCGAAGGAAATGGGATACGAAAAAGCCGGGGACGACTATTTCCACGACGTATTCACGACTAACAGCGGCCAACACTCCGGAAAATAAGAGGCCGAAACAAAAAACGAACGCGATGAAAACACCCTGGAAAGAGTATCAGAAACAGATCGCCGACAACGATTACTACTATGCGCGCAGCTGCATCCGGCAGAATTTTTTTCCCGGATCGGAAGCGGCCTTTTTAAATATCCTGCGCAACGACCTGGGTCGGGACATCCACGAAGACCCGCGTCACACCTCCTGCACCGGCATCGGCTACCATACCGACATCGTGCCGCTCGAAACGATCATGACGGTCGTGGCGCGGCAGTTCTCGCTGATGACCGAATCGGGGTACGAGAATTTCGTCCCGTCGTGCATCACGTCGTTCGGCATCTATTCCGAAGCGCTCGAAATGTGGCACGACTTCCCGGAACTGGAAGAGAAGGCCCGCGACTACCTTTATAAAGCTACCGGCCGCGAATTCAAAAAGCCGAAAAACCTGGCGCACACGTCCGACGTGATTTTCCACCACCGCGAAGAGATCGCCGCGAAAGCCAAACACAAATTGGTCAACGTCGAAACCGGAAAACCGCTGCGCGGCGTCGAACACATCGGCTGCCACTATGCGAAGATTTTCCCGAAGGTCGGTATCGGCGGATCGGAATTCCCGTACGTGCTGGCCGGAATGATTGAGGCGTGGGGCGGCGAAGTGGTCGACTATCCGGAGCGGCGGCACTGCTGCGGATTCGGATTCCGCAATTACCTGGTGATGGCCAACCGCGGCTATTCGGTCGCCAACTCCAAGAAAAAGTTCGAATCGATGGCCCCGTACAAGCCCGACTTCATCCTGGCCAACTGCCCGGGCTGCGCGATGTTCCTCGACAAATGGCAATACACGATCTCCGAAATGGAGGGAACGTTTTACGGGCAGGACAACCGCGGCATCCCCGTGCTGACCTACGAAGAGTTGGCCGGGCTGGTGCTCGGATACGATCCCTGGGAACTCGGTATGCAGATGCATCAGGTTGCCGTCGAACCGCTGCTCGACAAGATGGGCGTCCAGTACGACCCGTCGGCAAAATACCTCGGCAAAAATGGAAAATACATCGGGCAACCGGCCCCCGCGGCGATCGGAAGCTACACGAAAAACATACTGTAACGGATTATGGGAAAAAAGGTAATTATCATCGGCGGAGGCGTCGCAGGGATGCAGACGGCCATTACGCTCAGCAAACTGGGCATCAGCCCGGTGATTATCGAGAGAGAGGAGACGATCGGCGGCAAGTTGAACCGCTGGGACCGGCTCTTTCCGACCATGACCCCCGCGAGCGAAGTACTCGGATCGCTTCGCGAACAGGTCGACGCTTCCGGCGCCGAAATCCTCACGTCCCGGGAGGTGAAGGAGATCGGACAGGAGGGTAAAAACGTAACGCTGAACGACGGCACCCGGCTTCGCTCCGACGCGGTGGTCGTCACTTCGGGTTTCGACCTTTTCCCGGCCGAACTGAAAGAGGAGTACGGTTATAAAATCTACGACAACGTATATACGACGGTAGACGTCGAACGGATGTTCCGCAACGGCGGCATCCGCACGGCCGACGGCCGGATACCGAAGACGATCGCCTTTCTGCATTGCGTCGGATCGCGCGACGAGAAGGTGAACCAGCGCCACTGCTCGCGGGTCTGCTGCATCACCGGCGTCAAACAGGCGATCGAAATGAAACAGGCGATCCCCGACGCCGAGGTATACAGCTTTTACATGGACATGCGAATGTTCGGCCCCGGCTACGAGGAACTCTACCGGCAGGCGCAGCAGGAGTTCAATATCCATTTCATCCGCGGCCGCATCTCCGAGGCGAGCCAAACGATCGACAACCGAGTGCAGATCAAGGCCGAAGACACGCTGATCGGCCTGCCGCTGAAAATGACCGTCGACATGCTGGTGCTGATCGTCGGCATGAAAGCCGGAGCATGCAACCTGCAGTGGAGCCGCTGCAACGGCGTCGACCTATACCCCAGCGGATTCGTCAAGCCGAAAGATCAGTTTACCGGAAGCGTCGACTCGGGGTCGCCGCATATCTTCTATGCCGGAACGATCACGGCGCCGAAAAACATCGGGGAGTCGATCAACGAAGCCGTCGCCGCCGCACACCGGGTGGCCGAATCGCTAAAAGAATAACGCCATGAACTGGGGATTTTCCATCAGCCAAACGCGCGGCGTAGACATCGACCGCAACGACATGCAGTACTCCCGCCGGCTGCTGGCCGAACATCCGGAACTACAGACCTGCATCGCGTGCGGCAACTGTACGGCGACCTGTACGGCCGGCAATCTGACCAAGTTCAACGTGCGTAAACTGCAAACGCTGGTGCGGCGCGGCGAATACCGCGGCATCCGCGAAGAACTGGCCAAATGTATGCTGTGCGGCAAATGCCGGCTGGTCTGCCCGCGCGGAATCAACATCCGGCAATTGGTGCTGACTCTGAAAAAAGAGGTGCCCGAAAAGTAACGGACCGTTTCCGCGAACCCGGACGAAGAAAAACGAAGTTGTAAACAACCGCACGCGGCACCGCGTGCACCGTTATCGGAATAAAACATGGAGCATTTCAGACTATTCGTCTTGCCGTTCTGGCTGGGAGCCTTCTTCCTGCTGGTAACGCTTCTGTATAAATATATCGGCTGGTTCGTCGGACTGACCGCGGCGGAGCGCCGTCTATTCGTCCGTTCGCTGTTCACCCGCTCGACGTTCCGCTCGGTCGGGGAGGTTATCAGCGAATCGCTGCTGCACCGCAAGATATGGCGCACCAACAAACTGCTGGGTTACATGCACACCAGTTTCGCGCTGGGATGGTTTCTGTTGATCCTGACCGGCTGGATCGAAACGCTGGTCTACTTCAAGGGCGAAAACGTTCCGCTGTACGTCGATATCTTCTTCTCTTATTACGTACACCCTATTTTCGAGCATAATTTCAATTTCTCGCTGATCAAAGACGCGCTGCTGCTGCTGATCCTGATCGGTATCGGCCTGGCGCTGTTCAAACGAATCCGTTCGCGGATGATGGGTATGCGCCGAACGACCCGGCATACGCCGGGCGACCGGATCGCCCTGTCGGCGCTGTGGTTGATCTTCCCGGCCCGGCTGCTGGCCGAGAGCATGACCAGCGGCGTAATCTGGAAATTCGGCGGCATCGTATGGGCGCTCGGCGAAGAGCACCACCTGATTCCCCCGGGAGTCGGCTGCGGCAGCTTCCTGACCAATTCGACCGGCGAACTGCTGGCCCGCATACTGCCGCCCGACGTGCTGATGGCCGGCGAACTGCCGACCTGGTGGTTCTACTCGATCACGCTGGGCGTCTTTTTCGTCGCGCTGCCGTTCTCGCGCTATATGCATATTTTTACCGAGATTCCGCTGATTTTCCTACGAAACGCGGGGCTGCGCAGCAAAGAAAAACCGTCGAGCTACGACCATTTCCAGACCAACGCCTGCTCGCGCTGCGGCATCTGCATCGACCCCTGCCAGTTGCAACGGGCCGCCGGGATCAACGGCGTGCAGTCGGTCTACTTCCTGCGCGACCTGCGGAGCGGCAACCTGACCGATGCGGTGGCCAACAACTGCCTGATGTGCGGTCGCTGCGAACAGGCCTGCCCGGTCGGTATCGAACAAAATACGCTGCGGCTGAACAGCCGCCAGTGGACGGCCGTACCGGTCGGCGAAAACCGTTACGGATATATCCGGGGAATCGACCGTTCGCAGGGAAACGGCAAAGTCGGCTACTTCGCCGGCTGCATGACGCTGCTGACCCCGAAGATCCTCCGCGCGATGGACGACATTTTCAAAGCGTCCGGCGATGAAGTGTGGTGGGCCGACAAAGAGGGGGGCGTATGCTGCGGCAGACCGCTGAAGCTCTCGGGCGAAGTGGACGCCGCACGGAAAATGATGGAATACAATACGGAACTTTTCCGCCAGCACGGCATCGAAACGCTGGTTACTTCGTGTCCGATCTGCCTGCGCGTTTTCCGCGAAGACTACCGGCTGGAAGGCATCGAGGTGCTACACCATTCGGAGTACATCCAGCGATTGTTGAAAGCGCACCGGATCGACCCGAAAATCGGCGACCTGAATTTCACCTACCACGACCCCTGCGAGCTGGGACGCGGTTCGGGCATTTACGACGCTCCGCGCGAAGTGATCGCCGCAGTCGGTCGGCTGACCGAAGTGGCCGAAAATCGTGAAAAAGCGCTCTGCTGCGGTTCGAGCCTGGCGAACATCGCCATCGACGACGACGGACAGCGGAAAATCGGCGAAAGCGTCGCGGCAGCCTTTGCCGCCACCGGGGCCGATGCGGTCGTCACGGCCTGTCCGCTGTGCAAGAAAGGAATCGCCCGGGGCAATTCGATGCCTGTTTACGATCTTGCGGAAATCGTCGCCCAAGCATTATGATACCGGACGTTCCGGAGGATGCTGCGACAGGCGGCAGGAGTCTCCCCCCGTTACGAATCCGTCCCGACACTGTAAAACTTAAAAAAGAATATCGTCTCGCCTCGAGCGGAACTTTTTCATTCACCGCCGTACGGATAACTCGATCACGCTGTCGATTTCGTCGGCCGGTATCCCGGACAAATCCAGCGACACGGAGTCTGTGGCCACCGAAAAAGGCACTTCCGCCCGATCCGCAAAACGAACGGCCGAACGGACGACACCGCCGGTCAGCGGCAGGGAAAGCGTATCGCCGTCGCGTCGGAGAACATGCACGAAGAGCCGGTCGCCTTTGCGGGTGGAAACGCCCCACGCACCGGGAGCGATCTCTCCGGCCCGGGTTCCGTAGACGGTCTCCCCGTAAGTTTTCATCCACCGGCCGACTTCCCGGAGCCTTTCGAGGGAAGCCTGCGGTATCTCGCCGTCCGGCTGCGGGCCGACGTTCAGCAACAGATTAGCGTTACGTCCGGCGGCATTGACCAGCAGATGGATCAACGCAGCGACTGACTTATAGTTCCGGTCGGTAATGCTGTAACCCCATGTCCCGTTCATCGTCGCGCAGGTTTCCAGCGGCAAGGCGCTGATCGTCTGCCCAGCCGAGTGCCCGGCGGTATTCTGTCCCGGAAGATCCTGCTCGAACGCTTGAAAATCCTCTCCGGGGAACGGTTCGCGATGGTGATTGTTCCCGACCAAACAGCCGGGTTGCAACCGGTGGATCGTCGCGTAAATTTTATCCAGTTGCCAGTCGGCGTCCGCCTTGTCCCACCAACCGTCGAACCAAACGGCTCCGACCGGCCCGTACCCGGTCAGCAGTTCGGTCAGTTGGTTATTCATGAAACCGAGGTAATCGTTCCAATCCCCGTGAGCCGTACGCCCGGTACCCTGCCCCGTAGTGCCCAACGGATAGTAATCTTCGCGCGTCCAGTCGAGCAATGAATAATAGAAATGCAGCCGGATCCCCTGTTTGCGGCACTCTTTCGCCAGTTCCCTGACAACGTCCCGTCCGTAAGGGGTGGCTTCGACGATGTTGTAATCCGAATACCGGGTGCCGAACATCGAGAAACCGTCGTGATGGCGCGAGGTAATGCAGATGTATTTCATGCCGGCATCTTTAGCTGCCTGCACCCACGCCTTCGCATCGAATTTCGACGGGTAAAATCCTCCCGCCAGTTTCGCATACTCGCGGCAATCGATGTTTTTGTTCGTCATCGCCCATTCGCCGTCGCCAAGCATACTGTAAATGCCCCAATGGATAAACATCCCGAAACGGCTATCCTGAAACGCTTCCCGGCTGCGGAGATTCTCCGGCGCGGGCTGGTAACCGGACTGCGCGGCCAGCCGGCCGGCCCCCAGCCATAAAACGACAAACAAGCAAACGTATTTCATGGGCGTATTCCTTAGTTTTATAAAAAACAATAACAAATATTAATGAAGTATAAATTTTAATATACAGAAATACACCCCCTTACAGATTACCTGTTCCGGAAGAAACCACCGTAACCTTAATCTTATCGATCCGTCTGCCGTCCATCTCTTCGACTTGCAGAACCAGATCGCGGCAGGTCAGCGTTTCGCCCCGATGCAGAAAATCCTTCCGGATCTCCAGCATCAGCCCGGCGATCGTCTCCGCGCCGCCTTTCATGGCGTCGAGATAATCGTCGTCCAATTCCAACACTTCGAGGAAATCATTGATATGGGTTTTACCGTCGAACAGGTACGTATTCGGAGAGAGCTTCGTATAAAAAGCCTGATCGCGGTCGGATTCGTCCGAAATTTCGCCGACGATCTCCTCTAGGATATCTTCCAACGACAGCAACCCCATCGTGGAACCGTACTCGTCGACCACGATCGCCATGTGGATCTTGCTGTCCCGGAACTCCTCGAGCAATTCGTTGATTTTCTTGTGCTCCGGCACGAAATAAGGCTTGCGGATCAGATTCTGCCACTCGAAATCCCGCTCGTGCGAGACATACGACAGCATATCTTTTACATATAGCACCCCTTTGATATGATCGATACTCTCTTCGTAGACGGGAATCCGCGAGAAACCGGACGAAACGATCGTCTCGCGCACCCGATCGAAATCGGCCTCGATGTCGAGCGAAACGATGTCCAGACGGGGTTTCATGATCTCCACCACTTCGGTATGAACGAAATCCACGATCTCGGACAGCATCCGCTTCTCCTCGGCGCTCTGTCCGGAGGTCATCTCGATCGCATTCGACAGTTCGTCGATCGAAATGTTCTCCCGCTTCCGCGTCACGCTCCGGTTGATATAACCGCCCGAACGAATCAGCAGGAACGAAACCGGCCTGAACAGCGCCTTGAGCAACAGCAACGGTACGGCCATCATCCGCGCGATACGCACCGGATGGTACGATGCGAGGATTTTCGGCATGATCTCTCCGAACAGCAGCAACAGGAACGTAACGATCACCATCTTCACGACGAACTCCAGCCCCGCGGCGCCGGCGAACCCGACCAGCGAGTCGATCAGTCCGTTGGACAGGATCACGATGCAGATATTGACCAGGTTATTGACGACCAGAATCGTCGCCAACAGATACTCGTCCGCCGACAGCAACCGCAGGATCGCATTGCTCCTACGATCCGGGCTGTTCTTCAGCCGGACGACATCCCGCGGCGAAAGGGAGAAAAAAGCGGTTTCAGAAGCCGAAACCGACGCCGAAACGCCCAGCAACAAAATTACGACCAGCAGGATCACGGAATCCTGCAGCGTAAACGGGTTGAACGTCACGGCTTGGATAAAACACGCTGTCAAAATTACAGATATTTAGCCGGCCCGATCCATAACCGGAACGGCTTAGTCAAACAACGAACTGCTCTGCCCCTTGTCGCTCTGCTGTGCGGAATCGTCTTTCAACACGACCCTCGCACTGCGGTTACCTTCCGCCGAAGTGTCTTTGACGAACTTGATATTCCGACGAACGAAGGCGGGACGGTTCTCCAGTTCTTCGATATCGATATCGGAACCTTCGTCCTTCTTGGATTCGATGGCAGGTTGCGAAACCGGCGCGCTGAACGGTTTGGGCTGCGGTCTCGGCGGAACCGGGACGGGACGGTTCGGCACGATCCGGCGGGCGGCATCGGGCTGCCCCCCCGGCGCGGCGGACACCGGACGCACGGACGGCTCATGCGGCACGAACGCCGGTTTTTCGGCCGGTTCGGGCGACTCGACAACCGGTTCGCCGGCAACCGCATCGTTCTCCGACTCGCCGCGAACGTTCGCCTTGCGAAGCGAATCCTTGTAATCCTGCAGAGGCGAATAGCTGACCATGTTCATCTGCGCATAATCGAATCCGGTTGCGATGATCGTCACCTCGATATCCTGTCCGAGAGCGTCGTCCTTACCGGCTCCCCAAATAATATCGGCGTTATTCCCGGCGCGTTCCTGAATGTACTCGGTAATCATATAGGTCTCCTCGAGCGTGATCTCTTCGTCGCCCGAGGTGATGTTGATCAAGATATTTTTCGCCCCGGCGATGTCGTTGTGGTTCAGCAACGGGGACTCCAGCGCCATGTTGGCCACCTTCATCGCCCGGTCTTCGCCGGAAGCGCGGCCCGAACCCATCAACGCTACGCCGCTGTCGCTCATCACGGTCTGCACATCGGCGAAATCGACGTTCACCGTATTTTCGCGCGTAATCACCTCGGCGATCCCGCGGGCTGCGGTAGCCAAAATATCATCGGCCTTGCCGAACGCCTCGGTCAGCGTCAGCTTGCCGAAGATCTCCTGAATGTTCTCGTTGTTGATCAGCAGCAGCGAATCGACGCAGCCGCGCAGCTCCTCGATCCCCTGCTGGGCCTGCCGCATCCGTTTCGGGCCCTCGGTCTTGAACGGAAGAGTCACGATGGCCACCGTCAGGATACCCAGCTCCTTGGCTGCCCGGGCGATCACCGGCGCCGCGCCGGTTCCGGTTCCACCGCCCATACCGGCCGTGATGAAGACCATCTTGGTGCCTTCGCGCTTGTAAATCTCGATGATCTCGTCGAGGCTCTCCAAAGCCGCCTGTCGTCCTTTTTCCGGATTGTTGCCGGCGCCCAGGCCGTTCTGTCCGAGACGCACCTTTACCGGGACGGGACTGTTGCGCAGCGCCTGCGGATCGGTATTGCACACCATGAACGAAACGTCGGCGATCTCCAGCTCGAACATGTGGTTGACGGCATTGCTACCGCCGCCGCCGACACCCGTAACCATGATGATCGAAGGCGACAGCTTCGGAATTTCAAAATCGATTATATCTTTTACGTCAGACATATACTAAATCTTTTACGCTTTTCACACTCGTTCCACTACGACCGACGCGGGCCGAAACCGATCCGCCCGCGCCGATAAACCTAAATCTCGTTATCTTCAATCTCCTCGTCAAACATGTTGATCACTTTCTCCCTGAGCTTCGAGAACAATCCCGGCTTGCGCTTGGGTTTGTATTCCGGTTCGTAAGCGTCGTCCTGCAACCCGGCGCCTTCCTCTTCGTGCGGCCGGCTCCCGCTCCGGTAAAAATCGTTCAACTTCCGCTTGACCGGCGAAGCGGGCTCGGTAACCGGCTTTTCCTCCCTTGCCGGACGAACGACCTGCTGTTTCGACCGGGAAGTCTTGTTCTGGGCCCGTTCGTCGAATGCCCGCGCCAGGATGCCGACGGCAGTCGCCATGGCCGGCTGTCCGGCCGTTTCGAGACTCTCCCCGTCGAGCGTGCTCTCCGCCCCCGCTACGCGGGCATCCATCCCGGTGTAACTTTTAAACAAGGTTTCGACATGCTTCAACTGCGCGCCTCCTCCGGTCAGCACCACCCCGGCGGCAAGCCGATCCTGAAACCCGGATTTTTTCAGTTCCTCGACCACGAAGTCGATGATGTCGAGCATCCTCGCCTCGATGATCGCCGCCAGATTCTGAGACGAAATCTCTTTCGACGCCTTCGCGCTCAGTCCCGGCGTGGTAATGTATTTGTCGGGCTGCGCCGCATCGCGCATGGCTTCCCCGTAACGGGTCTTCAGGTTCTCGACATGCTTTTCGAGAATCCCGTACGAGCGGATATCCTTGTTGATCACGTTGCCGCCCATCGGGATGATCCCTACGTGACGGATGATATTTTTCTGATAAACGACCACGTCCGTCGTCCCCGCTCCGATATCCACCACGGCGACGCCTTCCTCCTTTTCGTCGGGCGTCAGCACGGCCTCGGCCGAAGCGATCGCATTCAGGAAAAGCCCGAGCGGAACGATATCCACCCGTTTGAGGGCCATCTCCAACCGGTTGATCGCGACCGAATCGCCCAATATGATGTTGAACGTCGACGCCAGTTTGTTGCCGAACGTCCCGACCGGATTGGCCGTCTCCTCCTCGTCGTCGACAATGTAGTTCTGCGGAATGATCTGCAAGATTTTCTCCCCTTCGGGAGCCGGAACGTTGCGCATACTGTCGTGCAACTGGCGGACGTCCTCCTGGCGGATCTCCCCGCCGCGGCTGGCAAATACGTAATAGGGCTGCTTTACGCTGCGGATGTGCTGTCCCGATATACCGGCATAGGCTTCGGTGATCCGGATTCCCTGGCGCTCTCCGATCGCATCGACGGCCTCCTTGATGCTTCTGGAAACCAGGTCGATATTTTTGATTTCGCCGCGGATCATCCCCGCCCCCTGCACGGCGGAAACTTCCCGGTCGATAACCCGAATCCGGCCGTCCTCGCCTTTCGTGCCGATCATCGCGACCACGGTATTCGTCCCTAAATCGATTGCAACAATATAATCCCCGTTTTCCACTTTCATTCCTGTTTATTCGATGCAGACAATCTGATCTTTATATTTCAAATTTATGTAGCTACAACAATTCCACCCCTCGTAGGCGACGGCATGCCGGTAAAAACTCAATAACTTTGCCAGTTTCTGTTCGTAACCGTCGACGCTGCCGAGCATGATCACCTGGTCGCCCGCCCTAGGCACGATCTCGATATCAGGATCGTACCCGTCCCCGGCCTGCGAGCCGACGACATGAACCTGAACGATAAACGCTTTCCAGAAGTCGTCACTATCCACGAATTTCACAAAATTAATCAGTTTCACCAAAAACGAGTAATTTTTCTGCACTTTTTTTTCGGGATTTCCGGCGAACCGGTCGAGCGGGCCGACATAGTCCGGTTTGAACGGGAACGGCACATAACCGGTAACCACCGGAACATAGACCACGAAATAGCGCTGCTGCGGCAGGACATAGCCGTCGTCGGTCACGTAGAAATTGTACCCGTTTTGCGTATTGAACCGCACCACCGGACGCCGTTGCGTCAATTCCACGTTCAGCCGCCCATCCATCGAAGTGTAGACGCGGGCCGTGCGGACGAACCCGCGCCGCCGGACGAAACGCTCCAGTTCGAGGGTATTGATCGACGACAGTTCGGTTCCGACCAACTTCATCTTTTCGGCTGCGAACCACGCCCTGACCATCGCCGGCGTAATGAAATTCCGCTCGGCGCTGTCCAGCACCGTCACCCGTACCTCCCGGCACAACTGTTCCTTTTTCCGCTGCGACGTATATCGCAACGAAAACGACAGGTAGACCGCAAGCAGCGTCCACGTCAGCAGATTCAGGGTGATAACCAGCGACCGTTTCACGATTCTCCGTTTTATCGGGTTCTTATTTTTCTGCGAATAAACCGGCGATCTGCGTGCAGAAGCGGTCGATATCGCCCGCCCCGAACGTCACCAGCAATTCCGGGTTCTTCGATTTCAGCACGTCCGTCAGATCCTTCTTGCGGACGACCCGTGCCGGACAACCGATCAGCGGCAGCAGCATTTCGGAAGCCACCCCTTCGATCGGCTCCTCGCGCGCCGGATAGATCGGCAGCAGCAACACCTCGTCGCACAAAGACAACGCCTCGGCGAACTCCCGGTAAAAATCGCGCGTCCGGGTGTACAGGTGCGGCTGGAACACCACCGTCAGCTTCCGCGCCGGGAACATCTCCCTGACCGACGTGATCGCGGCCCGCAGTTCGTTCGGATGGTGCGCGTAATCGTCCATATAAATATGCTTCGGCGTATTGACGTAAAAATCAAACCGGCGCTTCACGCCGCTGAACGACGCGATCGCGACCCGCAGCTTCGCTTCGTCGAACCCGGCCACCCACAGCATCGCCGCCGCCGCCACACAATTTTCGACATTCACCCATCCCGGAACGCCCGGCGTGCAATCCCGGATCACGCGGTCGGGACAAACAAGGTCGAACGTGTGCCGCCCGTCCGGCTCAAGCCGGATGCGGTCGGCGTAAAAGTCGCAGGGCGTATCGTATGCATACCGGTAAACCCGGATTCGGTCGTTACGGATATCCAGTTCGACCCCCTGTTTGAGAATCAGCGCGCCGCCCGGTCTGATCTGCCCGACAAACTCCGAAAAAGCCTCTTTGACCGCTTCGTGCGTCCCGTAAATGTCGAGATGGTCGGCATCGACCGCCGTCACGACCGCGACGTCCGGATAGAGCTGCAGAAACGACCGATCGAACTCGTCGGCCTCGACGACCAATCGTTCCCCCGGGCCGAGCACCAGGTTACTACCGAAATTCTTGGAAATCCCGCCGAGAAAAGCGCTGCCGCCGCCCCCGGCCTCGCGATCGAACCACGCGGCCATCGTACTGGTCGTCGTCTTGCCGTGCGTTCCGGCGACGGCCATCAGGTATTTCCCCTCGGCCATCACGCCGAGCATCCGCGAACGCTTGACGATCTCGAATCCTCCATCCCGGAAAAATCCGAACTGCAAACTATCGGACGGGATCGCCGGCGTATAAACCACCAGCGTATCGGCCTTGTCCCGAAACGGCTCCGGAATCGTATCCGCCTCGTCCTCATAAGTAACGGTCGCTCCTTCGCACTCCAATGCCCGGGTCAGTTCCGACGCGGTGCGGTCGTATCCGGCCACCTGTTTCCCCTCGTGCAGGAAATAACGTGCCAGGGCGCTCATCCCGATCCCTCCGATTCCTAAAAAATATACTTTACTAAAGTTCATTATTTCCCGTTTACAACATCCATAACTTCATTCACAACCCGATCTGCGGAATCGCCGATCCCTAAAGTCAATATATTACGCTCCATTTCAGCGAGTTGCTTCGGATCGGCCAACAATTCCTCCACGACCGGAAAAACTCCGTTCACCGCATCTCGGTCGGGAATCATCCGGGCGGCCTGCTTCCCGACGAGAGCCATCGCATTTTTGGTCTGGTGATCCTCGGCCACATTCGGCGACGGCACGAAGATCGTCGGCCGGCCGATCAGGCACAGTTCCGAAACGGTACAGGCTCCGGCCCGCGCCACGACGATGTCGGCCGCAGCATAGGCCAGATCCATCCGGTCGATAAAAGCTCCGCGCCAGATACCCCGGTCGGAGCGCCCCTGCATAAACTCCGTCATCTCCCGTTCGTAATATTTACCGGTCTGCCAAATCACCTGTATCTTCCCTTCGGCAACGATCCGATCCACGTTGGCTTTCATCATTTCGTTCAGCGTCCGGGTACCGAGGCTGCCGCCGACGACCAGCGTCACCGGCTTGCCCTCTTCCAAACCGAAATGCCGAAGCGCCTCCGCGCGCAGATCCGGATTGCGCCAAAAACGCCCCCGGAGCGGATTGCCCGTCAGGACGATCTTCTCTTTCGGGAAAAAGCGTTCCATCCCTTCGTAAGCCACGCAGATACGCCTGACGCGCGAGGACAGCATCTTATTGGTCATGCCCGCATAGGAGTTCTGCTCCTGAATCAGCGTCGGAATTCCCATCCGCTGCGCGGACCACAGCACCGGCGCGCTGGCATACCCGCCGAAGCCGACCGCTACGTCGGCCCCGAATTTTTTGACGATTCGCCGGGCGCGCAGCACCGACCGCACGACCTTGAACGGAACGGCCAGGTTTTTCGGCGTCAACCGCCGCTGCAATCCCGCGACGGGCAGCCCCTCGATCCGGTAGCCCAGCTCCGGGATTTTCTCCATTTCCATCTTTCCTTCGGCGCCGACAAAAAGGATTTCGACGCCGTCGCCGAGCCGCCGCTTCAGCGCTTCGGCCACCGCAACCGCCGGATAGATATGCCCTCCGGTACCTCCTCCGCTCAGTATGACTTTTAATTTCCGATCCATATTTTCAAACACAACATCAATGATCCGATATTCGCCGCAAAAACGGCCGCCCGTTCCGCTACTCCAGTAACGACTCTTTTCTCGGCCGATCCAGCGACTCTTCCTTCACCTGTCGGCTGATCCCGAGAATCAGGCCGAGCGCCAGGCAGGTAAACACGATCGACGAACCGCCCAGGCTGACCAGCGGCAGCGTTTGCCCGGTCACCGGGAACAGGCACACCGAAACCAGCATGTTACAGATTGCCTGGAACGTAATCATCAGGCAAAGCCCCAGCACCAGCAATCCCGGAAACGCCGTCCCGCAACGCCGGAACGTAACGATCCCACGGAAGAAAATACACAGGTACAGGAAAAGCATCAGCGACGCTCCGATCAGTCCGTACTCTTCGACGATAAAGGCATACGCGAAATCCGAATAGGAGTGCGGCAGGTTCGACCGCTGCGTACTGTTTCCGGGCCCTTTGCCCATCAATCCGCCCGAAGCGATCGCGATCCGGGCCTGCTCCTGCTGCAAATCGTCGTCTTCGCCCTGCGCTTTGACCTGCTCGGTCTTACTCATCATATCCCCGATCCCAAGCCGATTGACCCACGTATGCGACCGCCCGATATTGAAGGCGTACATCACCGACACGGCGCAAACCATCGTCACGAACACCAGCGCGACCAGTCGCCACAACTCCCGCACGCGGACACGCCCGACATAGAGCATGATCAGACAGGTGCAGAACGTGATCGCCGCCGTCGAAAAATTGGAAATAAAAATTGCGGCGCAGGCGATCACGATCGGCCCCAGAACGGGGATCGTGATATTGGTCAGTATATTGAAATTCTTGTCCGGATTTTTACGCCACCCGCGCAGCGTCAGCGCAGGCAGCAGCGGCATACGGTGAATGTTTGTTTGCCGCTTGGCCAACTGCCGCGCCAGGATCGCGATCAGCGCGATCCGCAGGAAATCCGAAGGCTGGAACGTCACGCCGATCAACGGGATGCGGATCCACCGCGAAGCGCTATTCAGATTGACTCCGACGAAGAAGGTCAACAGCATGAACAACAGCGCCGTAACGAAAACGAACGACAGAAAGCGCGGACGCGCGTAACGCTGGTAATCGATCCGGTGCACGGCGATCATCGCGGCGAACCCCAGCACGATGAACTTCAACTGCTGCAAGAAATAGTGCGCCGTATCCCCGCCGGCCTTACGGTAAGCCATCGACGCGGTCGACGAATAGATCACCAGCAGCGACGCGATCGACAGGATCGCAATGATCACCCACAGTACGCGGTCGCCGCTGAAGAAGCGGTCGAAAAAGCCCTGCTGTTCGTTGTGCGGTTCGTCCGGTTGCATGATCGTCGTTTTTTCGGTTTTATCGATACGTTATCGTTGCGCGGCGGCGACCCACTCTTTGAACTGCCGTCCGCGGTCTTCGTAATTTTTAAACAGGTCGAAACTGGCGCAGGCCGGCGACAGCAGTACCACATCGCCCGTTCCGGCATTCCGGCGGGCGGCCGCCATCGCCTCGTCCAGCGAATGGGTATCGACAATCTTCCCGATCCGACCATCGAAAGCCTTCAGCAACTTACCGTTATCGACGCCCATGCAGACCAGCGTCTTGACTTTCGCCTCCGCCAACTCGTAAAGCCGCGCATAGTCGTTCCCTTTATCGGTTCCGCCGGCGATCCACACCACCGGACGGGTCATGCTCTCCAGCGCGTACCACACCGAATCGACGTTGGTCGCTTTCGAATCGTTAACGTAGGTCACGCCGTCGATCTCCCCGCACTTTTCGAGGCGGTGCTCGACCCCTTCGAACGCCCTGAGCGTCCGGCATATCGCATCCGGCCCGACCCCGGCCGACAAGGCCGCCAGCGAAGCGGCCATCGCATTATAAGTATTATGCGTTCCCTTAATTTTCAATTCCGCAACCGGAATCTCCACCCGTTTCCCGGCAACTTCCGCACGGATCACGCCATCGGCCAGCATCGCCGCGCATCCGTCGCAGGTTTTCACGCTGAACGGCAGGGTTTGCATCCCAAGCGGATGTTTCGGCAGGTTTCCGAGCGTCAGCGGATCGTCGGCGCAATAAATAAAACGGTCTTCCGGTCGCTGGTTCCGCAGGATACGGAACTTGCTGTCCACGTAATTCTGCAACTCGTAATCGTACCGGTCGAGGTGATCGGGCGTAATATTCATCAGCACGCCGATATCGGCCCGGAAATCGTAACAGCCGTCCAACTGGAAACTGCTCAGCTCGATCACGTACCAATCGTAATTGCCGGTGGCCACCGCCAGCGCGAAACTTTCGCCGATATTTCCGGCCAGGCCGACGTTCACGCCGGCCTGCCGCAAAATCTCGTAGGTCAGCGTCGTCGTCGTCGTCTTGCCGTTGCTGCCGGTGATGCAGATCGTTCGCGCAGAGGTATAAGCCCCCGCAAACTCGATTTCAGAAATAACCGGGATTCCCCGCTCCCGGACGGCCTTCACCATCGGAGCCTTGTCCGGAATTCCCGGGCTTTTCACGACTTTGTCGGCCGACAGGATTTTACCGGCCGTATGCCGTCCCTCCTCATAAGGAATATCCCATTTCTCCAGCAGTTCCCTGTACTTCGGAGCGATACTCCCCCTATCCGACAGAAACACGTCGAATCCTTTTACGCGCGCCAGCACCGCCGACCCGCAACCGCTCTCGCCTCCTCCCAATACCACGATCCTCTGCATCGTTATCTGATTTTAAGCGTTACCAACGTGATGGCGGCCAGCAGCAACTGCACGATCCAGAAACGCACGACGATTTTCGATTCGAAGTAACCTTTCTTCTGGAAATGGTGGTGCAGCGGCGACATCAGAAAAATGCGCCGGCCTTCGCCGTACCGTTTTTTCGTATATTTGAAATAGGTGACCTGCATGATGACCGACAGGCTTTCGATGAAAAAAATCCCGCACAGGATCGGCAGCAGCAACTCCTTGCGGATCAGCAGCGCGAATACGGCAATGATTCCGCCGATCGCCAAACTGCCGGTATCGCCCATGAAGACCTGCGCCGGATAACAGTTGTACCACAAAAAGCCGAACAGCGCCCCGGCAAACGCCGCCGCATAGACGATCAGCTCCCCGCTCATCGGTATATACATGATATTCAGGTAATCGGCGTAAATGACGTTCCCCGACAGGTAGGCCAGTATCCCGAGCGTGACGACGATCGTCGCCGACACGCCGGAAGCCAGCCCATCGAGCCCGTCGGTCAGATTCGCGCCGTTCGAGACGGCGGTAATGACCAGCGTAGCGATCACGACGTATACCAGCCACGTCCACAGGTCGGCCCGCTCGCTGTCGCCCGGCACCAGCCAGTGGTAATTGAATTCGTTGTTCTTGACGAACGGGATCGTCGTATTGACGGTTTTTTCGGCCGGCGCCATATAGACCGCGCTGCGCTGCCCGTTGTCGTTGACATATTCCACATGCGCGCGCGGCGCGTTTCTGTCCAGTTTCTCCTTGGTCACGATCTGCGGGCTGAGCCACATCGCGCAACCGACGATCAGTCCGAGGCCGACCTGCCCGACGATCTTGTACCGGCCGCTGAGCCCTTCCTTGTTCTTGCGAAACACCTTGATGTAGTCGTCCAGGAAACCGATCAATCCGAGCCAGACGGTCGAAACGATCATCAGCCGCGTATAAACGTTGGTCAGGTCGCCGAACAACAGCGTCGGGATCAGAATCGAAATCAGGATAATAACGCCGCCCATCGTCGGCGTTCCGCGTTTCTGCAACTGTCCTTCGAGGCCGAGGTTGCGCACCTCCTCGCCGATCTGCTTGCGCTGCAGGAAACGGATGATCCGGCGGCCGAAAATCATTCCGATCGCCAGCGCCAGAATAATCGCCATCGCCGCACGGAACGACAGCGACAGGAACATCCCCGCACCGGGAATGTCGAAATGCAATGAAAGATACTTGACTAAATGATATAACATAAATACGGTTCTTAATCGAATTTACTTCTTCGTCCGCAGTGCGAACAGGTTCGAAACCTCTTCCTTGTCGTCGAAGTGACGTTTCACTCCGGCAATGTCCTGATAGGTTTCATGCCCTTTGCCGGCCAGCAGGATGATATCGCCCGGCCGGGCCAGCGTCACGGCCGTCCGAATCGCCTCGCGGCGGTTGGTAACGGCGAGATACGACGCCGACGGATCGAGCCCCGCCTTCATGTCTTCGAGAATCGTTTCGGGATCTTCCATCCGGGGATTGTCCGAAGTCAGGATCGCCAGGTCGCTGTTCGCCACGGCGATCTGCGCCATTTCGGGCCGCTTGGTCTTGTCGCGGTTGCCGCCGCACCCCACGACGACATAGATCCGCTGCCCTTCCCGGCGAATCTCGTCGATCGTCCGCAGGACGTTCTGCAACGCATCCGGAGTATGAGCGTAATCGACGATGGCGGTCACCCCGTCCGCCGAACGAACGTACTCAAAACGGCCGCTGACCGACGTCAGCTCGCTCAGGATACGCAGCACCTCGTCGCGGTCGGCGCCGAGCAGCAGGGCCGTCGCATATACGGCCGTTAGGTTGTAAGCGTTGAAACGCCCGAGGAATGTCGCCCAGACCTCCGAACCGTCCAGATTCAGCAGCATGCCGTCGAAATGCATCTCGACGATCCGGCACCGGAAATCGGCGAACGCCTGCAACGCGTAAGTCTTGACCTCCGCGCCGGTATTCTGCACCATCACCATGCCGTTGCGGTCGTCGGCATTGGTCAGCGCGAACGTTCCCTCCGGCAGCGCGTCGAACAGCATTTTTTTGGCCCGGATGTACTCAGCGAACGTATGATGATAATCCAGATGGTCGTGGGTAATGTTGCTGAAAACAGCGCCGACGAAAGAGAGTCCCTCGATGCGGTGCTGCACGAGGCTGTGCGAACTGACTTCCATAAAACAGTATTCGCATCCGCGTTCGACCATTTCGGCCATCATGCGATTCAACCGGATGCCGTCGGGCGTCGTATGGGTCGATTCGCGCTGTTCGGTATCGATGCAGTAGGTTACGGTCGAAATCAATCCCACCTTATATCCCAGCCGGCGGAACAACCGGTACAGCAGCGTCGCCGTCGTGGTTTTCCCGTTGGTTCCGGTTATACCCACCAGTTTCAGATTACGGCTCGGATGTCCGTAAAAGGCCGACGCGATGCGCCCCAGCGCAACCGTCGAATCCGCCACCCGCACATAGGTCACCCCACCGCACAACTCTTCCGGCAACTCTTCGCATACTACCGCCGACGCTCCGAGACCGACGGCCGCCCCGATAAAGCGATGTCCGTCGGTCTGCGTTCCGCGCATGGCGAAAAACAGCGTTCCCGGCTTCGCCTCGCGCGAGTCAAACTCAAGATTGTCAATTTCTACCGAAAGGTCTCCCGACGTCGAAAGCACCTCCACGTCCACCAATAGCTCACGTAACATCCATATACACTTTATGCAATGTACAAAAGTAAGGTTTTACACCGGAGAAATAAAAAATAAGATGCCTTTTAATTGACATCTTATCGACAAAATCATTTCTTGCGGAGAATCCGCCGTACGAGCTTTTTTTCCGTTTTCGGTACGGGAGGCTTCGTTCCGACGAGCACCTGTTCGATCGTCTCCCGGTCGCCGGCGATCCAAACCATATCGTACGGCTGAAAACGCACCAGTCCCAGCGGTCTGACGTACGAGCCGTCGCTGCGTTCGATCCCGATGATCAAGCAGGCCCCTCGGCACATCATGCCGAACTGCGAAACGGTCATACCGATCAGTACGGAATGCTCGCCGACCGAAAATTTTTGCATCGTCGCCTCTTCCCGATCGACCGGCGACAGCGGCACTTCGACCTTCGAAGCGAACTGGCTCAACTGCGCATCCGTCCCGACGACCGAAATCTCGTCGGACGGCATCAGCACCATCGATGCGCCGGGCGCATTGTACCGGTGGCTGCCGCGCAGCACCGACACCACCGTCACCCCGTAGCGCAGGCGGAGATCCAACTCCCTGAAACACCGCCCGACGAGCGGGCTGTCGGCCGAAACCGTCATCTTAGCCATATGCAGGAACTTGGCGCGGTAGTTCCCGGTCGTCACGACGGTGCTCGCATCTTTTTCGTTCAGGTTGGTAAAGAAACGCTGTTCGAAACGCAGGTATCCTCTTTTGATCCGTCTCCAGAACAGCGCCAACAGCAACAGCAGAATGGCGAACGCCATCAACGCCCCCCAACGGTACGAACTCAGGTGAGCGACTACGGTCAGTACGAACATCAGCGCGAGGAGAATCCGCAGCACGATCAACGACACCAACAACCCGTGGTTGAAACGGGGATCGTTCCACAGCGGCACGAACAGCCTGCGATTCAGGTGCCGCACCGCAAGCCCCCACAACAGCGGCGTCATAAAGAGAATGGTCGTCGTCGTAGCGATCAGTTTGCCGGCGAATCCTTCGAAACGCTCCTCGACGAACGGCGAATAGTAACTCGAAGAGATCCACACCACGCCGCCCAACAGCACGCAGTAGATAAACATGTTCAACAGCGACTTTTTCAGCAGCGACATCCACTCCCGCTCGCTGTTGACGGTTTGCGACCCGGCGCTGTACCGGGCCAGCAGCGCTTTCATCCGCTTCGGAATCAACCGGTTGATCCGGTGATAGGCAGGATCGCTGAGCCGGATGATAAACGGCGTGGTAAATGTGGTCACGACCGACACGGCCACCGCGACCGGATAAAGGAACGAACTGGTAACCCCCATCGACAGTCCGAGCGACGCGATGATAAAGGCGAACTCTCCGATCTGCGCCAGCGAGAACGACGACTGCAACGCGATTTTCAGATTCTGTCCCGACACGAGGAAACCGAGCGTCCCGTAGAATATCTGTCCGACGATCACGACCACCGTCAAAAAAACGATCGGCACGATGTATTGCACCAGCATCGCCGGCTCGACCAGCATCCCGACCGACACGAAGAAGACCGCCCCGAACAGGTCCTTGACCGGAGCGATGACCTTCTCGATGCTCTCGGCCTGTACCGTCCCGGCTAGGATCGACCCCATGATGAACGCCCCGAGCGCAGACGAAAATCCGGCGTAAGTCGCCAGCACGACCATAATCAGGCAAAGGCCCAGCGAGATCACCAGCAGCGTTTCCTGATTCAGGAATTTCCGTATTTTTTTCAGGAACGTAGGAATCAGATAGATCCCCACGACGAACCACAGAATCAAGAAAAAGATCAGTTTGAAAAGCTGTTCGGCGATCACGACGTGTTCGACCGCCCGCTGCACGAAAAGCGTCGACAGCATCACCATCAACACTACGGCGAACAGGTCTTCGACCACCAGCACCCCGAACACCAGCGACGTGAACTTCTGGCTGCGGAGCCCCAGATCGTCGAATGCCTTGATAATGATCGTCGTAGACGACATCGACAGCATCCCGCCGAGGAAAATACTGTCCGTCGAAGTCCAGCCGAGGGCCCGTCCCGCCATAAAGCCGGAGCACATCATCCCGACGATCACGACCAGTGCCGTCATCAGCGCGGGGCCGCCGACGTTCATCAATTTTTTGAAGCTGAATTCGAGGCCGAGCGAGAACAACAGGAAGATGATACCGATCTCGGCCCAGATGTCCACGTTCCCCATGTTCGAAACCCCCTGTAACAGGAAATTTCCGCTACACAGGAACCCGGCGACGATGTAACCCAACACGACCGGCTGTTTCAGCCATTTGAACAGCAGCGTCGTAACCCCCGCGACGGCGAGGATCAACGCAAGGTCTGAGATGATCGGATCCAGATGTGTCATATTCCCAAAACGGGCCCGGCATTCGGACCCGACATATTCATTTTTACGACAGTCCCGGTCGTTACGAACCGGCGGTCGTCTCCCGTCGGTCCGGTTTCGTTCGTTCCGGCGCGACCGACGGATTCCACCGGTAATACAAGCTTCCGAGGCGCACGCCCGACAGGTACAGCATCAGGGCGGTCAGCCCGGCCAACAAGGCGAACCAAAGCAGGTGGCACAACACCGTGAGCGGGTAATTCACCACCGGAACGAATACGTTGACGGGACGATTACCGTCGGCAGTCCGCACGAAAGGATTGAAAAACAGGATCGTTCCGTCGTCGAAATGCGCTTCGGCACGCGCGTAGGCATCGTTCTTCCGAAAAGCATAAACGGCCTCGGCCCCGCTTCCCTCTGCAAGCAGCGTTCCGTTTTGTCCGATAAACCGGATCGCCGAAGCGGGCCGGTCGACCCGGATGCGAATCGTATCGCCCTGCATCGAAATGCGCTCCATCCGGGGCAGGTCTCCGTGCGGATCGGGACGGTTATTAACGTCGTGCGGAACGTATACCGCATAAGCGGCCCCTTTTTTCAAAGACTTCATAATATCCCCGGGGCGTAGCGACGGCGTATTGACCATTGTGAAGCAGCGCTGGAACCACGACGACCGGTTGCGGATATTGTGCGCGTCGTCGTCGCCGATCAGGGTCGAATAGATCCCGGCCGAAAGCGCCGTATCCCAGTACTGCTCGGAACGCTCGCGGCCCCGTTCCGGATTGATTTCCAATAGATCGTACCCGCGTAGCCAGCCGTACACCGCCAGGTCGATGATCCGCGTCTTGCCCGGGTGGTTCAGCACCAGCGCCTCGGCCTGCGGGCGCAGCCAGTGCAACATGTACTGCATCTGCGACTGGGTCAGCATCAGCGGAAAATCGCGCCACGTGACCCGTTCGGCCCCCATCACCAACTGATGGTAACCGTTGATCCCGTAACCGTGTTCGTAAGTCGGGATAAATCCGGGGCGGTCGGCATGCTCGGTATTCAGGCACTGATGATCCGAGATGCTCATGATATCGTACCCGTTGCTGCGATAGGCTTCGAGCATCTGTTCGACCGTATAATCGCACTGGGGTTTCTCTTTTTGATGGGCATGGAAATTGGCTTTCCGCCAACAGGACGAATCGGCCCCTGCATACGGATTGTAAACGGAATCCCCGCAGAACGAACGGCCGGACTGAAAATCATAGACCGGCACCGAAATGTAACTCAGCACGCACAACATCAGCACGGCGACGATTACAATCAAAATGTATTTCCCGAATAACAACATGGGGCGTTTCTCACAATTCAGCAACGGACAAAATTACTATTTTTATTCATTTCCCGTAAAAAACGATCGTTTTTTAGCATTTTTTTCACATTCCGCCCCGAGCTTCCGCCGGACGCTCCCGAAAAGAAAAAGCCGGCCCGCCTTTCGGGGCGGACCGGCATCCGTGACTACACGGCGGTCAGACCAGTCCGACCGCCAGTTTGCCCTGCTCGGCGGAAAACCGCACGACGTCGGTAACCGGCTCGAAAGCGTGGGGAACGTACTGCGACACCTGCCCCATCGAGAACGAACCGCTCTCGGTCGCATACAGCGTCAGCAACAGGCTGCTCGATTTGTCGTTGCGTGGAATATTCACCAGGCGCTCCATATCGCCCGACGATACGGCGGCGCACAGGGCCGGCTTATCGGCAGCCTGATAATAGATTTCGTACCGGCGAATCCGTTCCCCGGTCGGTTTATAGACCGGCGCCGCGGAGCTGAACGTCACCCCGGCCTTGATGAACCCGACGATGGCAATCAGCCCCCCGACGAGCATCAGCATCGAAGAGAGGTTGCCGCGATCGACCATCGTATCGGAAGTCAGGCTCCAGACGGCCAGCGCGCTGCCGGCCAGAGCGACGATCAAGGCGATTACGGGACTTTTTCTGCGTTGAATGATATCTTCTGCGGCGACGCCGCTGTACAGCGTGTCGTCGATTACTTTAAAATCGTTGTTCATGATTCATTGTTTTATTCGGTGATTGATAAAATACGCGGCGGAATGCTCCCTCCGCCGGGGGAAACAACACCGGAAACCGTTCCGGAAAACCGTCGTACGGCCGACGCAACCGACTATGCCGGACGCCTGCACCGAACGTTCGATCGGAATCGGCTAAACAATGATTTTTCTGAGAAAAAAGACGTAATACCCCGTGTGCTGCAATGCCGCAAGCCAGCCGTCGAAACACCGCTGCTGGAATCGCAGCCGCGTCAGCGGTCCGCTGCTCACGACGCGGTTCTCAGACACCGCATTCGCACAAAAACGGAACAGGGACGACACCCGCGACACGGGCGTTTTAGTTACGAAAGAACAGAAACCGGAAGACCCCGGCGCCAAATCGCTCTGCAACGATGCGAAGACGAACCGGTGCAACTCTCCCGGCGGAGCGGCTTCGGTGATCTGGTCGCAAACCGTTTCGAGCGCCGGCGCGCATTCCGCGGCCGGACCGTCGCCGAAAATGCGCGGAACGATCACCGAAAGGGCCATTGCCAGTAAAAAGTATCGAAACAGTCTTCCCATAAAACTTACGCTGCGTTACAAAGATATCTTTTTTCCCGGAATTATACGAATCGGCTATTTCTTCTTGCTCGATTTTCAATCGCCGCGGCCCGAAGAAGCCACGGAATCTGCCGAGCTGTCCGCCTTTTTCTCCTTCAGGTAAATCCCCGGTTCCAACGGCGTACAGCCGAGTTCCAGCCGAATCAGCATTCCCCGGTGCACTTTCGTTCCGGCCGGGACGGACTGGAACTCGACGCCGCCGACCCCCGAAAACGCGACGACCATTCCACGGCGTTCCAGCAGATAAACGGCCTCCTTCAGGCCCATCCCGACCACCGAAGGCACTTCGTCCGACCATCCCTCGTAGCTTGTATACGCAATCCCGGCCGAATCGACGGCTTCCACTCCCCGCCAGTCGGTCCGTCCGCGCCGTCCTTCGTAACGGACGTCGAAACGATAAGCGACTTCACGCATTTCGTCGGCGCAACCGGCCTTGAGCCGGGGCTTTTCATCCGTTTTTTCCTTTCGCTGCGACAACGGATCCTGCCAAGCGGTATTTTTGGCGTACACCCGGTCGGCAATCGCCCGAAATACGGGCCCGGCCAGCGAAGCCCCGTAATAAAATCTCCGGTGTCCCGGAGCATTGTAAGTCTTGAGCGCGACCAGGCAACTGTACTTCGGATCGTCTTCGGGAAAATAGCCCACCATCGTCGCCAGGTAGTGCCGTCCGCCGTTGCGGTCGGTATAGCGCCCGTTCACCGGAATCTGCGCCGTACCGGTTTTGCCGCCCACCTTATAATAACGGCTTTTCAGGATGCGTCCCGTTCCCTCTTCCACGACGCCGCGCATCGCCGCGCGAACCTCTTTCAGCGTCTCGTCCGAGGCGATCGAAGAGACCATCGTTCGCGCCCGGTAGGTCCGCAACGTCTGCCCGTACTGCCTCAACTCTTTGACGAACAGCGGGCTCACCATCCGCCCGTCGTTGGCCACCGCATTGTAGAACGTCAGCGTTTTCATCGGGGTAAGCAGCAGCGCGTACCCGTAAGCCATGTTCGTCAGCGTCGTCCCGTCCCACCAGCGGTCTCCGGGCTTGCGGATCACAGGATTCTGGCCGCCGGCGATTTGCAGGTGGAGCGGCTCGTTCAAACCCATTTTATAGAGGTGTTCGACGAAGCGTTTCGGATCGTCCTTGTAATACTTATTCACCGCTTTGGCAAAACCGACGTTCGACGACTTTTCGAAAACGCCTTTCAACGTCAGCAAGCCGTAACCGTGCGTATCGGTCACTTTCGTGCGACCGATGATGGCCGTACCGTTGCCGGTATCGTATTTTTCGTCGAGACTGGCCCCGGCATCGTCGAGCAGCGTAATCAACGATGCCAGCTTTTGCGTGGAACCGGGCTCCATGTTCATCCCGATCGCGTAGTTGTAATCTTCGACGATGTTTCCCTCGCCCTTGCGGGTCAGGTTCGTGATCGCACGGATTTCGCCGGTGGAAACCTCCATCAGGATCGCCGTCCCCCAATCGGCCTGCATCGTTTCGAGCTGCTCTCGCAGCGCTTTCTCGGCCACGTCCTGGATATCGACGTCGAGCGTCGTCACCACGTCGATACCGTCCACCGGATCGACGTTCATCTCGTCGGGAACCGGAACCCGGAACGTTCCCGAAATACGCTGCATCAGCACGTTTCCGTCGATACCGTGCAGCACGCTATCGAAAGCGCCCTCGATACCGACTTTCGTCCCGGTCTGGTTCACCATGCCGATCGTGCGCTTGGCCATATCGCCGTGAGGCAGCAGCCGACGGCTGGTCTGCTTAGCGATGAAACCGCCCCGGTTCTGCCCCAGCCGGAATATCGGGAAACGGGCGATCTCTTTTATTTCCAAATGATTGACGCGTCGCGGGGACAGCAGCACGTAACGGTTTTTCCTCCGCTCCCGGAACGCATTGATCAATTTCAGCTTATAAGCGCTCTTGCTTTTGTCGCCGAAAAAATCGGACAGGCAATAAGCCAGCGAATCGACGTCGCGCAGGAAAATCGAATCGACCAGTCCGTTGGCGGCGAAGTCCATCCGCACTTCGTACTCCGGCACCGAAGTGGCCAGAATACGGCCGTCGCAGGCGAGGATATCGCCCCGGTCGGCTTCCATCGCCACCCGCTCGTAAGTGATAGTCGTCCCTTCGCTGCGCAACCGCCCGCTTTTGGGTCCGTACTGCAGATACAGGATCTTGCCCACGATCATCAGGCCGATGATGAAAAACAACACATAGAGCACCTGCACGCGATGCAATATTCCTTTTTTGATATCCGGTTTGCGTTCCTCCATACGGCGCTACTTGTCGATGATCTTCGGCGGGCTCACCAACTCATCGAGCGGAATGCCCCGCTCCTCCAGTTCGCGGATGATCTCGCTCTGCCGCGTGGCGATCATCCGCTGCGACGAAATGGTCAGCGACTGCGCACGCAGTTCCTTGACCCGCGCGGTCAGCCTTTCGTGCTGCCGGTGCAGCTTCTGCGTATGAAACCCGTTGGCGATATACAGAAACATCAGTACGGCCATAAACAACACGTACGGGTAGTGCTTCTGCACCTCCGCATCGGCCAGAATGCTCCCGGAGATCACCCGCCTCACATAGCGCTCGAACCGGGACGGACGCGACACGGGACGCGTCGACGGCTCCGGCTGTTTCGGCGATGCGGCGGCAGGTTCGGCAGCAACGGGCTCTTCTCCGGCGATTTCTTCTGGTTCGGCCATTTCACACGCATTTTAATGCAAAAGTAATCTTTTTTATCAAAAAGAGACGATCTCTCCGGGCCGTCCCGGCATATTACCGAACAGAAACCCTCCGCCGGTACTTCGGCGCGCGGCATCCATTCCGGAATGCGTTCACAGCCGAAACAGTCCGGCTTTTTCAGGAATCGTCCGTTTCGTACCGCACTCTGCTTCTTCTATTTTCTATCGTATTATTTTATAACGCAATAAGAAAGCGCGTCAGGGTATGCGAAAAACGGGGGCAAATACCCGGAAGGGCATCTGTCCCCCGATAAGGGAAACCGGTTTGTGCAACCGCCGTTTACGGCTTCATGTAGGAAAAAACGGCCGTGACCGGATAATGATCCGACAGATAATAATCCTTGCCGTCTTTCTGCACGCCGTAACAGTCGGTCAGCACCCGGTAACTCTGCGGGGCGTCGATGTTGCGGTACAGAATATGGTCGATAAACGCAGCCGAAGAACCGTTGTTATGGAAAGTCGGGGTCTGATCCATCGGGCTGAACGACTCGCGGGCCCCGGTCAGGTAGCCGGTCAGCGGGGCCATCGCAGCATTGGTATAGGCCACATTCAGATCTCCGGTAACGAATGTCGCCAGATCGTCGGCGCCGTATTTTTTCAGCCGGGCGACGATCAGTTCCGCCGAATTGCGCCGCGCGGTCGCCGACTTGTGATCGAAATGCGTATTCAGATAGAGAATTTCTTTGCCGGAATCCCGCTCGCGGAGCTTCACCCAGGTGGCAATCCGCCTGTAAGCCGCATCCCATCCGATCGACATCTGGTCGGGCGTCTCGCTGAGCCAGAAATTCCCGCTGGCAACCAATACAAAACGGTCTTTCCGGTAGAAAACGGACATGTATTCGCTGCTCTGCGGACTTCCGTCCCGGTCGATCCCGACCCGCGCATAGTTGCCCAGCCGCTCGTCGAGCGTATTCAGCACGTCGATCCGCGCCTCCTGCAAGCCGAACATATCGGGATTCTCTTCCCGCAGCATTTTCACGACGCCTTCCCGCCTCTCGTCCCAGGGGCGGGTGTTGGTCGTCTGAATATTAAACGTCATAACTTTCAACGAACGCGTCCCGTCGTCGTACCCGCGTTGAAGCACTGGCACGTCCGTCGCTTTTCCGGAAACGTCGGTAATCCGGATAACGGCTTTGCGTTCCGGCGTACTGGTTTGAGTCCCGTTCGTATTGGCCGCCACGTTGAACTTCACTTCAGACTTTTCCACATCGGACTTGCCCGAAGGAACCTGCGTAATCCATTTCGTCTGTCCGCCGGAAAGGTAGACAATGTCTACCCGGAAGGAAACGTTATGGGACACCGTCACCCGGATCACCGTATCGCAGTACTCCAGCTCGTGCTCCGTCGGGGTTACCTCGACCCCTTCCCCGGCAGGCTGACTTACGGCAATCGTCCGCGACTCGCCGCCGCAGGTTACCGTCACCGTAGCGTTACGGGCACCGAGCGACGGGTTGGTTTTCGCTTTCAGGGTGAACGAACTGCGTCCGGCCCGCCCGGACGCGGGCTCTACGGTCAACCAAGGTTCGCTCTCCGCTTCGGCATACGCAACCGCAGCCGACCATCTGTCGGGAGCCTCAATGTCCACCCGCTGGGAAAGCGAACCGGGCGTTATCGGCCAATCGCTAATCGACAGCCGAAAGGTATACGATTCTCCGTTTTTATCATCGGAACACTGCAGGGTCAGCGCACAAAACAGAACCGCCTGCAACCACAGGATCATTCGTTTCATCGTTCATTAAGTTTTAGGCGTATCCGGAGCGGCATTCCGTAAATGCTTTTTCCAGACAACGGATACTTTTTTTTTAAAAAATAAAGGCCGGCTTCCTGCCGGCCTTACCTGTCGAAACCGGAAGATATTTACAAAGCTTTTATCTCTTTCAGGATCGCATTCGTCTTGCGGACAGCCTCAGCGCTCTTTTCGAACAAGGCTTTTTCATCGGCATTCAGGTTCAGTTCGAGCACTTTCTCGACGCCGTTTTTACCCAGTACGACGGGTACGCCGATGCAGATATCCTGCTGGCCGTATTCGCCTTCGAGGTAAGCGCAGCACGGAACGACTTTTTTCTGGTCGCGGATGATCGACTCGACCACATAGGCTCCCGCAGCGCCCGGCGCGTACCATGCGGAAGTACCCAGCAGTTTGGTCAGCGTAGCGCCGCCCACCATCGTGTCGGCGACCACTTTCTCGACCTCTTCCTTGCTCAGCAGTTCGGTTACCGGCATACCTTTGTAGCTCGCTTTCGAATAAAGCGGAATCATCGTGGTGTCGCCGTGACCGCCGATCACCATGCCTTCGATTTCGTTCGAATTAGCGTTCAGCGCCTTGCTCAGATAGCATTTGAAACGGGCCGAATCCAGCGCGCCGCCCATACCGAACAACTGGTTCTTCGGCAGACCCGTCTTTTTCAGCGCCAAGTAGGTCATCGTATCCATCGGGTTGCTGATCATCACGATGATCGCTTTCGGAGAATATTTCAGGATATTGCCCACTACCGAAGCGACGATGCCGGCGTTCACGCCGATCAGCTCCTCGCGGGTCATGCCCGGCTTGCGCGGCATCCCCGACGTAACGACTACCACGTCCGAATTCGCCGTAGCGGCGTAATCGTTCGTAACGCCGGTCAGTTTGGTGTCGAAATCCATCAGCGTGGCCGTCTGGAAAATATCCAACATCTTGCCTTCCGAAACTCCTTCTTTAATGTCCAAGAGAACCAGCTCGTCGGCGATTTCCCTTGTAGCAATTACATTGGCACAGGTCGCACCCACGTTGCCCGCACCCACTACTGTTACTTTGCTCATACTTCAAATTTATTTTTTAAAAAAGTCCTTATCCATTCGTATCCGCGCAACCGGCGTCTCAGCCGATCAGCTTGCCGTAATCGTCCGCGCCGAGCAGCACGTTCAGCTCGGCGGGGTCCGTCATCCGGATCTTCACGATCCAGCCCTCCCCGTAAGGGTCCTTGTTGACCCGGTCGGGAGCGTCGTTCAACGCTTCGTTGAATTCGAGGATTTCTCCGCCGACCGGCAGGAACGCGTCGGAAACGGTTTTCACCGCTTCGATCGTACCGAACACCTCGTTCTGGGGCAGCGTCTCGCCGACCGTCGTGACATCGACAAAAACGATATCTCCTAATTGATTCTGTGCGAAATCGGTAATCCCGACATAGGCCTCGGCCCCCTCGACCCGTATCCACTCATGGTCTTTCGAATACTTCAAATTGGCTGGTATATTCATAACGGCAACAAACTTTTTATTTCCAGAACCCAAAGGTAGTTTTTTTTACGGATTCAGGCTACGAACTGTGAATTATTTCACACAAATTATTGCGAGCCCGCGCCGGCGGTATTTTCGAACACAACCCTCATCACGACCGGATTGTGATCGCTCGACCGGAAACCGAGCGGCAGCGTACGCACCGACAGGACACGGACGCCCGGAGAGACCAGAAAGAAATCGGTCAGCGTCGTCTGCGGCCGCTGCCGAGGTTCCCCGTCTTCCGGAACCGGCGTCCACGGAGCGTCCAGGTAACGCAGCGAAGGCGCGGAATCGTCGTACGCGAACCGGAATCCCGGCCCGAAAACCTGCGAATCGACCGCCTGAGGCACGAAAAATTCGTTGGAAAGTTCCTCCGGAGAAGGCGTATATCCGGGCGGATACTGATTCCAGTCGCCGCCGACCACCGAAACGACTCCGCGCGCGGCATCCCGTCGCAACATCCCGCCGAGAAAACGCATTTCGGCATCGCGCATCCCACCGGCATCGTAAGCCGTATTATGCGTATTGCCGATCAGCACCGTATCGCCGCCCGCCGTCCGGAACTGCAAGGCCAGCAAGCAGCGTTTCAGATTGAACAACCGCACCGGAAACGGAAAGGCCGACGGATACTGCACCCGTTGAGCTTGTAGCGGGACGACCCGCGAAAGCGTCACGAGCCCGCTCCCGACGCGTCCCATCGGACTTCGGAGCGGAATAGGCACCCACCACGCCCGGTAATTATAAGCGAACGACAGCACGTATCCCGGAAAAGCTGCGCGCAGCGAATCCACCTCCCGGATTCCGTAACTACGGTGCGAATCGCAGTCCACCTCCTGTAACAGCATGATATCGGCGTCCGCTTTCCGGAGCTCGGCGACGATATTCCGCAGGTTCTCCAACGTTCGCCGCCGGCTGTCCCTGACCCGCTTTCCGCCGTCGTAGAAAAAATCCATGTCGTCGCCCAGGCCCGCATACCCGATATTCCAACTGAGGACGGTCAGCGTATCGGGCAGAAAAACGGGTTCCGCCGTGTCGTAGATCACCGTTTCCCGGGCGTCGGGCCGGTACTCGGCGATCCACGATACGCCCAAAAATAGGACTGCCGCGACACAAATCGCGGCCGACGCCCAAACCGTTGCTTTAAAAGTTTTTCTAATCCGCATTCCCGGAGGGTATTTCCACGCCCAACCGACCGCATACCCGGCTTACGATCATCCCGGGCGTAATCTGACGCATACACCGGTAATCTCCGAACAGGCAGGGTTTGTTGCCATACACCGAACAGGGCCGGCACGGCATATCGACTTGAACGGCCAGCGCCGGGTCCTGGCCGAAACCGTAAAATCCCGCGAACGGATGGGTCGCCCCCCAGACGGACACCACCGGCAGCCCGACCAACGACGACATGTGCAGCCCCGAAGAGTCCATGCTCACCATCAGGTCCAGGTTCGAAATCAACTCCATTTCCTGACCGAGACGGATGCGCCCGATCACCGATACGATATTGTCCCGCAGCGCAGCCACCTCTTCGGCATACGCTTTTTCGGCATCCCCGCCCCCGAAAACGAAAATACGTGCGCCGGGAATACGGGCCAGCCGCAGCATCACCTCGCGCATCTTGTCGAGCGGATAAATTTTCCCTTCGTGCTGTGCGAAAGGCGAAACTCCGATCCATGTGCCGTCATGCGCGCCGGCCAACCGGGCCACCGCTTCCGACATCGGGTAACGAATGCGGCTCGGAAGAGGGATCTCGGGCAAATCGAACCCGAGCCGGACGAATACTTCGCGGTAACGTTCGACGGTCGTCTTCAATTGCACCCGCTGCTTGTTTTCCGGAGCCGTCAGCATTTTTTTTTCGGCCCGCCCTTTATCGATACGTTCGATCCGGGTGCCCCGCAGTTTCATCAGACGGCACAACCCCTTGCTGCGCAACACGTCGTGCAAATCGGCAACCATATCGAAACGGCCCAAATCGCGCCCCAGTCGCAACAGGCCGGCCACTCCCTTGTGCCGCCCTTTCAGATCGGGCGCGAAAAACTCGATGTTTCCGACTTCCCGGAAAAACGGCTGCAAAAATTTCGGAGTCAAAACGGTAATGCGCAGATTCGGATAGTTTCTGCGCAGGGCTACCAGTACCGGAGCGACCATCGCCACATCGCCCATCGCCGACAAACGGATCACCAGCAAACGCACGGAAGTCGACCGAGAAATTACCGCCATGTTATTTCGACGCGTACAGAACCGGATTCAACTCCGGATCGTTATACATTTTCATCTGTTTGTAAACCTTCATGTACTTACGCCCCGCGGCGATATCTTCGAGCAACTGGTCGATCGCCGCGGACAGGTCGTCCTGCTGCTGCCGCAGTACGGCCAGTTTTCGGCCGCACTCTTCGACATGTTGCAGTGATACATCTTTACGAGCCACCTCCTGCGCCATGTGATAAATTTTCAGCGCGAGAATCGACAAGCGGTCGATCGCCCAGGCCGGACTCTCGGTATTGACCGTCGCATTTTCCGCTACGGGAACGTCCTTATACAGATCGAGAAAATAACTGTCGATGTATTCCACCATGTCGGTGCGCTCCTGGTTCGAACGGTCGATGCGGCGCTTGATTTTCAGCGCGATTTCCGGATCGATGTGCGGATCGCGGATGATGTCCTCCAGGTGCCACTGAACCGTGTCGATCCAGTTTTTCAAATACAACAAATATTCGATCGACCCGTTTTTATAGGGATTGTCGATCGGCATATCCACCTTGTCAAAACGATGATAATCGGCAATGGCTTGTGAAAATATCTGATTGCTTTTTGTCGTAAACATAGGTTTTCCGTTAAAGTTACATACAAAGCTAAAGATTTTTGCTCAAATTCCAAGAAAATATTATTTTTGTCGGAAGCATTTACCGAACCCCGATATGAAGAATCTCAGACAAATCGTTCTGACTTTCGCGTTGCTCGCCGTCACGACCGCGTCAGCCGAAGGACAACAAAAACTGACCCGCGAGGCCTATATCCTGAAGTATAAACCGCTGGCGGTCGAACAGATGGATATTTACGGCATCCCGGCGAGCATCAAACTGGCCCAGGCGCTGTTCGAATCGGACAACGGCAACAGCCGTCTGGCCCGCGAGGCCAACAACCATTTCGGCATCAAGTGCAAAAGCAACTGGACGGGGCAGACCATCTCGCATACCGACGACGCCCCGGACGAATGTTTCCGCAAATACCCTTCGGTCGAGGAATCGTACAGGGATCATTCCGAGTTCTTGGACAAATCGGCCCGGTATCAGGACCTGTTCAAACTCGACCCCACGGATTATAAAGGCTGGGCCCACGGATTGCAGAAGGCCGGTTACGCCACCAACCCGCAATACGCCCAGCAACTGATCAAGATCATCGAAGACTACCAGCTCTTCCTGCTCGACGAAGGACAAGACGTCCGCATCGCGGAGAACGCCGCCCCCGTCGAAGAGCCCGTCGCAGAACCGATTCCGTCGGCGTCGCCCGCAGATATGGTAGACGTGGACAATTATTCGGTATCCATCCAGGGACGCAACGGCGGCCATACCGTGTACCGCAACAACGGCAGCCTGTTCATCGTCGTGCGCGACGGCGACAAGCTGGAAAGCGTTGCGTCGGAATTCCGGGTATCGCCCAAGAAGCTGGTCAAATACAACGACCTGGACATCCATTCGAACGTCAAAACCGGCGATATGATCTACATCCGGCCGAAAGCCAAACGCAGTTCGAACGGCAAGATGATCCACGTAGCCCGCGACGGAGAAACGCTGCACAGCATTTCGCAAATGTACGGCATCCGACTGAAGAGTCTGTGCAACATCAACCGCCGCAGCCGCGATTCGCAGGTGACCGAAGGCCAGCAGATCCGACTCATGTAAATACGACGAAACCCAAAATACCAAACCTTAACGATAACCTTAGCAAAATTATGGACGGTGACCCTGGCAGTATACGAAACGGCATCATCGAAAAACTGAGTAACAAAGCCTCGCTGAACCAGCAAGTGTTCGACAACACGTTCTCCGTGTTCGGCAACCTGAAAGAAGTCCTGCACGAAATGTCGTCGGAAATCGACGATACGCTCGAAGAGGCGGGCAAAGAGGCGCGGATCGAATACCGCGACCGCGGAAAATTCGAAGCGCAGTTGCAAATCGCGGACGACATCCTGATCTTCAGCATGCACAGCAACGTCTTCGAATTCAACCGCGAGCACATCATCTGGCAGAACTCTTACGTGCAACAGGCCCGCGAAAACTCCTACTGCGGGATGATCAACATCTACAACTTCCTGTCCGATTCGTTCCGGTACAACCGGAGCGCCGACGAAGGATACCTGATCGGACGGATCTTCATCAACCGCGAGATGCAGTATTTCGTCGAGGGGAAACGCCAGATCAGCATGCGGCACAACAGTTTCGGCACGCAGCGGATCGACCGGGCGGCGCTGCTGAACATCATCGAGAACGCGATCGACTATACGGTCGACTTCGACCTGCTGGTTCCGCCGTACGACGCGGTGAAAGTGGTCACGGTAGACCAGCTCAACACCAAGATCGAGAACTCGAAAATGCAGACCGGTAAACGACTCGGATATAAATTCAATTCCGACGATATTTAACGGCACGGATATTTCCGTGTAAGCTAACCCGTGCACGGGCACACCTGAGACCCGCGCACCCAAACCGATCCAAAATGACGACGATTTCGCTCTCGCTTCGCCACGCGGCGAACAAAACGGTTTTTGCGGCCTGTATAGCCGCTTTCTGCTGGATGCCGGAACCGCTCGGCGCACAATCCCCGTTCCCGGACGAAAATGTACCGGAAACCGGGTTCTTGGCCATTTTTGACGGCAAAACGCTGGACGGCTGGGAATACGACCCGGTTTACTGGCGCGTCGAAGGAGACCGCATGGTCGGCGAAGTGACGCCGGAAACGCTGTTGGAGCGCAATTCGTTCATCGTTTGGAAGGGCGGGACGCCAGCGGATTTCGAACTGAAAATGGAATACCGGGTCTCCCCGGAGGGCAACAGCGGAATCAACTACCGCAGCGTGAAAGTGCCCGGCGTCGCACACGCGCTGAAAGGATACCAACTGGATATCGACGGCCCCGGCCAGTGGACGGGACAGAATTACGAGGAACGCGGCCGCACCTTTCTGGCGCTGCGCGGACAGGCGACGCAGGCCGAACCCGGAAAAAAACCGCACGTAATCGGCTCGACCGGAGACAAAGACGCCCTTTTCGCCGAAATCGACCGCGACGGCTGGAACGCGTGCCACGTGATCGCCAAAGGCAACACGCTGATCCATCTGATCAACGGAAAGGTGATGAGCATTGTCGTGGACGGCGATCCGCACGAACGCACCCGCAAAGGACTGATCGGTATGCAGGTGCACGTAGGCCCCCCGATGAAGATCGAATTCCGGAACATCCGGCTCAAAACACGTTAACGCATCCGCAACGATTCCCCAAAACCCGCGCTATGAAAATCTCTCCGGTTATCCCCGCACCGCCTCCTGCCGTAACGATGACGGCGGGCGATCGTACCGGTTCCGAAAGCGCTGCTCCCGATTTTCCGAAAAACGGAAAACGGAAAGTCCGGGCCGAAGGGTTTGTCCCGATCCCCTGAACCCGATTCCCGAAAACCTTAACCAATCAAATAATCATGAAAAAAATCAATTTCATCACGTTATTTTCCGCCGCGGCGCTGCTGCTGGGAACGTGCACGGCATCGGCCCAATTCGTAACGAAACACGGTTCGGAAGATTTCAAAATCGGCGTCGCCGGCTTTTCGTTCCGCAATTTCAACATCGACGAAACCCTGAAGATGATGAAGCAGATGGGAGTCAAATACATGAGCGTAAAAGATTTCCACCTGCCGATGAACAGCACTACCGAACAGATGGAAGCCTTCAAGGCGAAGCTGGCGGCAGCCGACGTGAACGGCTACATCCTCGGCCCGATCTACATGAACTCGAAAGCCGACGCAGACCGCGCGTTCGAATACGTGAAACGCTACGGCGCCGACATTTTCATCGGGGTTCCGGCCTACGAGCTGCTGCCTTACGTCAACGAAAAGATCAAGGAATACAATGTCCGGATGGCGATCCATACGCACGGCCCCGATACCCAAACATTCCCGGACGCCGCCGACGTGATGGCGCACATCAAAGACCTCGACCCGCGCATTGGGATCTGCATCGACCTGGGACACACGGCGCGCTTCGGAGCGAGCTGCGTGAACGACCTGAAAAAGTACAAAGACCGCATCTACGACATCCACATCAAAGACGAGACCGAAGCGTCGAAAGCGGGCCAGACCTGGGAAATGGGACGCGGGATCATGGACATTCCGGCAATCGTCAAAACGCTGCGCAAGATCGGCTATACCGGAGTGGTCAGCCTCGAATTCGAAAAGGACGGCAAAAACCCGCTGCCCGGCGTGGCCGAATCGATCGGCTACCTGCGCGGAGTCTGCGACGCCACCAAATAGCGAACCGGACTTCTCCAGCGAACGAAAAAACCGCCGCATTTTTATGCGGCGGTTTTTTCGTTTTCGAATCCCGTCCTTCTACTTCATCCCGCGCAAGTGCTTTTCCCAGGCCCAGGCCGAAGCGAGCGTCTCCTCGATCGGACGCGTGGCTTTCCACCCCAGTTCCCGGTTCGCAAACGTGGTGTCGGCCCAGATCTTTTCGATATCTCCGGCCCGGCGGCCGACGATCTTGTGCGGCACTTCGACTCCGGTGACTTTTTCGAACGTTTCGACCAGTTCGATCACCGAACGCCCCCGACCGGTGCCCACGTTGAAAAACTCGTAATTCGACCGGCTCTTGCCGCCGACCATCCGGTCGACCGCCACCACATGCGCGCGGGCCAGGTCGACCACGTCGATATAGTCCCGGACAGCCGAACCGTCCGACGTATCGTAATCGTCCCCGAAAATACTCAGGCACGGCCGAATCCCGGCCGCCGTCTGCGTAATAAACGGAACGAGGTTGCCAGGAATCCCTTTCGGAAGCTCCCCGATCAACGCCGACGGATGCGCCCCGATCGGGTTGAAATAACGCAGCGCGATGCCGTACAGCTCCCCGTACGCCGCCGTCGTGTCGCGCAGGATATCTTCGCATATCTGCTTGGTATTCCCGTAAGGCGATGTGGCCGGTTGACGCGGGGTCTGCTCGGTCACGGGCAGCACTTCGGGTTGCCCGTACACGGTGCACGACGATGAGAAAACGATGTTGCGGACGCCCTTTTCGCGCATCAGTTCCAGCACGTTCACCAGCGACAGGATGTTGTTGCGATAATACAACAGCGGTTTTTCGACCGATTCGCCGACGGCCTTCGACGCCGCGAAATGAATGACCGAATTGAATTTGTACTTGTCGAACACCCCGGCGAGCGCAGCCTTATCGTCGCAGTCGACCTGCTCGAACGGGATCTCCGCGCCGGTAATTTCACGCACGCCGTCCACCGCCGCCCGTTCGGAATTCGAAAGGTTGTCGACCACGACCACGTCGTACCCCGCCGCGATCAGCTCGACCGCCGTATGGGTTCCTATATACCCGGCTCCGCCGGTTACCAATACACACTCTTTCATTGGACTACAATTTAATTATCCTTTATATTTTATCCATTTGTACAACTCTGCGAATCCGGGCTTCTTGCCGTACATGAAAATCCCCACCCGGTAAATTTTGCCGGCCACCCACACCATCGAAAGGAAACTGCCGTAAAGCAACGCGACCGACAGCGCCAACTGCCACGCAGGCACTCCGTACGGAATGCGCGCCATCATCACGATCGGCGAGGTGAACGGGATGATGCTGCACCAAACGGACAGCGTCCCGTTCGGGTTCTGCATCGTGGTGAACATCACGACGATCGCGAAAACCAGCGGAATCGTGGCCGGCATCTGCAACTGCTGGGCGTCCTGCGCGTTGTCGACGGCGCTGCCGACCGCCGCGAAAATCGCCGCATAGAGCAGGTAGCCGCCGACGAAATAAACCAGGAAACCGCCGAACAATTTCAGCAGGAAACCGCCGTCGGTTACCTGCCGGATCGCCGCAAGCGTACCGGCGTCCATTTGCGGCACAACCCCGGGTACGGCCGCGCTCCGGATCAACGCGTCGGGCGTCAGCAGGTGCAGGGCGGCCGTTCCCAGCGCCAGGATCAGCGCAACCCAGATCAGGAACTGCACCAACGCGACCGACGCGATGCCGAGGATTTTGCCGAGCATCAGTTCGAACGGCCTGACCGACGAAACGATGATCTCCAACACCCGCGAGTTTTTCTCTTCGATCACGCCGTGCATGACCATCACGCCGTACATGAAAACGAACATGTAGATCAGGAACCCGAACAGATAGGAAGCGGTCATCGACAGGACGCCGGAACTGGCCCGTCGTTCCCCGGTATCGTGCCGTTGAAAAGTCTGCATCGAAACGTCCGTTTTGACCTCCTGCATGATCTGAGACAGGTTCCGGATATCGTGCGCTTCGAGTTTCCGCTTTTCGATAATCCTGCCCAACTGCGACTTCAGATCGTTTTCAACGTCGAACGTCAGGGCTTCTTTCGTATAGAGACGGACATCCCCGGGATCGGACAGAACGTCCTCACCGATAACCAGGTAGTTGTACCGGTTTCCCGGTGCGCCGAGCTCGTCTTCGGACAAGTCGGTAGGCGTCAACTTCAGCAGCGCGCCGCTTTGCAACTGCGGGGCGATCCAACCGCTGCGGTCGAGCACCAGGATCTCCAACTGCCGGCTTCCGCCGACCTTGTTCAGCAGTACCGGCGCCACCATCAGGACGACCATCAACAGCGGCGTCAACACGGTCGTCAGGATAAACGTCCGTTTCCGCACCCGCTGGTTGAATTCGCGACCGATAATCAATCCTATCTTACTCATGGTCGGTTTGTTCAAGTTGTCCGTTGACTGCCCGGATAAAAATGTCGTTCATCCCGGGGATCACTTCCGAAAAGCCGTGCAGTTCGGTTCGTTCGTTCAGCAGCCCGATCAGCGGACGCACGGCGTCCGGCGAGACGAGCCGCACTTCGGCCGTATGATACGGCGCCCCGCGTTTTATGCCGAGCACCGAACAGTAAGGCTGCAGCTCCTGCTGCGACAGCGCCGCCGGGTCGCCCGCGAAATCGATCCGGAAAACGGATTCGCCGTACCGGCGGCGAATTTCGCCGACAGCGCCGCTCAGGACGTTGCGCGAACGGTCTATCAGCGTGATATGGTCGCAGATCTCTTCGACCGACGACATGTTGTGCGTCGAAAAAATCACCGTCGCCCCGCTGTCGCGCAGCGCAAGGATTTCGTTTTTCAGCAGGTTGGCGTTGATCGGGTCGAAGCCGCTGAACGGTTCGTCGAAAATCAGCAAGGCCGGTCGGTGCAATACCGTGATGATGAACTGGATCTTCTGCGCCATCCCCTTACTGAGCTCCTCCACCTTCCGGTCCCACCACTCGGCGATCCCGAATTTTTCAAACCACGCCCTCAGGCGCTCCGTCGCTTCCCGCTTCGAAAGACCTTTGAGCTGCGCGAAATAGAGCGCCTGTTCGCCGACGCGCATTTTTTTATACAATCCGCGCTCTTCGGGCAGGTAGCCGATCCGGTAAATGTCGTCGGGAGCGAGCGGCCGTCCGTCGAAAAACACCCGGCCGCTATCGGGCGCCGTGATCCGGTTGATGATGCGGATCAGCGTCGTCTTGCCCGCGCCGTTCGGCCCGAGCAACCCGTAAACCGCCCCCCGCGGAACTTCCAAAGACACGTCGTCGAGCGCCGTATGAGCGGCGTAACGCTTGGTGACCTGTTCTACCCGTAACAAACACATGGCGGATGCGAGGTTAAAATAATCCGAAAATAATCGCCGGCACGCCTCACGGTATCGGGCTGATTGCCACATAAGTCCGCACTTGCGACCCGCCGCCGCGAACCGGCAGCGGGAACAAAGGTATGAAAAGTTGCCATAATTTGTTAAATTTGTCGTTAAAATTCAGGGCTTTGTCTGCCGTTGCGTTCTCCGTTCCGGGGAACCGTCCGCAGCCGGGCTCGCTAAAACGTTGCGAATGCTGTATCCGTTAAAATTCAGGCCTCGGCCGAAAGAGCGTATCTGGGGGGGGCGGCGGCTGTCCGAAAAACTCGGAAAACGGCTGCCCCGGGAGCGTACGATCGGCGAAAGTTGGGAAATTTCCGGCCTCGACGGCGACGTATCCGTCGTCGGCAACGGCATACTGGCCGGAAACAACCTCGAAGAGTTGATCGAAGTCTATATGGGCGATCTGGTAGGCGACAAAATTTACGAGAAATTCGGCCTGCAGTTTCCGCTGCTGATCAAATACATCGATGCGCAGGACAAACTCTCGGTGCAGGTGCATCCGGACGACGCCCTGGCGGCGAAACGGTACGGCGGTTACGGTAAATCCGAAATGTGGTACGTCCTGGACTGCGATCCGGGAGCCGAGCTTTACTTGGGATTCGACGGGGACGTATCGCGCGAACGCTATGCGGAACACGTGGAGCGCGGCACGCTACCCGAAATTCTTTCTCGTCCGAAAGTAAGCCCCGGAGACGCATTCTTCATTCCGGCAGGCACGATCCACGCCATCGGCAAGGGAATCCTGCTGGCCGAAATCCAGCAGGCTTCGGACGTCACCTACCGGATTTACGACTGGGGACGCACGGACGCTTCGGGTAAAGGGCGCGAACTGCATACCGACCTGGCCGCCGACGCGATCCGTTTCGACAACGACATCCCGTACCGTATCACCGCCGAACCGCGGACGAACGAAGCGGTTCCGCTGAAAAGATCGCCTTACTTCACCGTCAACCTGATCGGACTGGACGGCGCGGTCGAACGCAACCACGTGGAGCGCGATTCGTTCGTCGTCTACATGTTGACCGAAGGACGGGCGACGCTCGGCTGGGAAGGCGGCTCCGAAACCGTCAAAAAAGGCGAGACCCTACTGGTACCTGCCTGCATCGAGGAGGTAACGCTGACCGGACAGGGAAAACTGCTGGAAATTTACATCGAATAAAAACTGAAACGGCATACACGACATCTTTTTATGGGATACCAGGAAGAAAAACAACGTCAGCTCGACATTCGTTACATCAAAATGGCCCGGATCTGGGCCGAAAACTCCTACTGCGTCCGCCGGCAGGTAGGCGCCCTGCTGGTCAAGAACAAGATGATCATCTCGGACGGTTACAACGGCACGCCGGCCGGATTCGAGAACATCTGCGAGGACGAGGCCGGCAAGACCAAACCCTACGTTCTGCACGCCGAAGCGAACGCGATCACCAAGGTGGCCAAATCGAACAACAGCAGCGAAGGCTCGACGCTGTACGTCACGTCGTCGCCCTGCATCGAATGTTCGAAACTGATTATTCAGAGCGGCATCCGCCGCGTAGTCTACTGCGACGACTACCATTCGACCGACGGTCTCGACCTGTTGCAGCGCGTCGGGATCGAAGTGGTGCGGGTGACGCTGCCGGAAGAACGGTAACGCATCGGCCTTTATCCAAACCGAACCCGAATATGAAAAAACGCAGGAAAGAACGGCAGGCAATACGACTCCAGGAACCGGCCAAAACGGTTCCGATGGTTTCCCGTTACGCGAACGGCGCGTATCGGCTGATCCGCGTGTTCGTCGAAGGGTACGACGACGTGGCGTTCTGGCGCAGCATCTTCGACGACTACGAAACCGAGCGGCTGAAGTTCGAAATCAGCGTCCCGTTGCGCGACGACCTGGCAAAAGGCAAAAAAGTCCTGCTGGCGATGATCGACGAGCGCGACCGGGATACGATCCTGTGCATGGACAGCGACTTCGACTACCTGTTCAAAAACTTCAACGACCAGTCGCGGCTGGTGAACAACACCCCGAGGCTGTTCCACACCTACGCCTATGCGACCGAAAATTTCCTGTGCCACCCCCCGTCGCTGCATAAGGTGTGCGTCAAAGCGACCAAAAACGATACGCTGATCTTCAACTTCGAAAAGTTCATGACCGCTTATTCGCGGACGATCTACCCGTTGTTCCTGTGGTACGCCTACTCCGCCCGCCGCAAAAGCGAAAAGGCCTTTTCGTTGCTCGACTTCCGCAGCAGCGTCCGGCTCAACTACCTCGATTTGCGCGACGACGGCGCCGAAACGCTGCACTGGCTCGGCCGTCAGGTCGAAAAGCGTCTCCGAACGTTGGAAGCCAACCATCCGACCTGGATCGGCGAAGTGGCCGCTTTCGGGCGCCATATCCGGCAGTTCGGCGTCGAAACCGACAATGTCTATTTTTTCATGCAGGGCCATACGCTGCTGGACAACGTGGTGCTGATCCTTCTGCACACCGTTTGCGAACGGCTGCGGGACATGACCGTCGAACGGATCACTTCGGGAACCAAGCAGGGCGTGTCATTGAAAAACGAACTGAGCAATTACAACAACTCGTTGCGCAACGTGCGCGAGGTACTGCTCGACAACGAACAGTATAAGGAGTGTTTCCTGTATAAAAAACTGAAAAAAGACATCGAACTGTATATTCAACAACTGATCGCGGAGGACGAAGCCGGCCGTCGGCCGGCCGACGCTCCGGACGATCGGGCAATCAGATAGACTATGGCCGACGTAATCAAGAATTTCCCGTCCCGCCTGCACAAGATGACGCAGGTGTTTTACCGCGAAGTTCCGTCTCAGGTGGCCACGCGCCGTTTCATCGACACGCTGACCAACCTGCTGTTCCCGGTACGGGACAAAAGGAACATCTCGCTGAAGGAAATGGATCTGAAATGGGAGAATCTCCAGCACGATTTCCTGGAGATCATCAGCCCGCTGTGCGCCGACATGGACTGTTGCTGCGAACATCTCACCGAACGGTTTTTCGGCGAAATCCCGCTGATATACACCCGGCTGATGCAGGACGCCAACCTTTACAAAAACTGCGACCCGGCGGCCTACTGCACCGAAGAGGTGATCTTGTGCTATCCGGGATTCTACGCCGTGATGGTGTACCGCCTGTCGCACGTGCTGCACAAACTGAAAATACCGGTATTGCCGCGCGTGATTTCGGAATACGCGCACAGCCAGACCGGAATCGACATCCACCCGGGAGCCACCATCGGGCCGAACTTCTACATCGACCACGGCACCGGGATCGTCATCGGCGAAACGACCGTTATCGGGCGGAACGTCAAAATTTACCAGGGCGTCACGCTGGGCGCCACGTTTGTCGACAAAGAGCTTTCGGGCGTCCGGCGTCATCCGACCATCGAGGACAACGTGATCATCTACGCCGGCAGCACGATCCTCGGCGGCGACACGGTGATCGGCCACGACACGGTGATCGGCGGTAACGTATGGCTCACCGAGTCGGTTCCGCCCCATTCGACGGTCTACTGCAAACCCGAAATCGTCATCAAAGGAAAACGCACGAAAAAATGAACCGGAAAAACGGCAGGCATTTCGACGGATTCTGCCCGGCGCTGGCGCTCGTCCTGAGGTTGGGACTGCTGTACGCGGCGTGGCTGTTGTGCCGCATCGTATTCTTCCTGCAGAACCGGGCCGAAATCGGGCCGCTCGCGGCAAGCGAACTGCCCGGACTGCTACACGGCAGCCTGGTGTTCGACACGGTGTCGATCCTGTACGTCAACTCGCTGTTCATCGTGCTGTCGCTCGTACCGCTGCGGCTGCGCGAACGGCGGTGGTACGGCACGATGTTGTTCTGGCTTTTTTCCGTCGCCAACGCCCTCGCGCTGATCGTCAACGTCTCGGACGGCGTCTATTACCACTACGCGAAAAAAAGGTTCACCTCGGACGAACTCTCCTACCTCGGCAACAACGACAATACCGGAACCGTACTGCTGAAAGCGCTCGCCGAAAACTGGTACGTCGCGCTGTTTGCCGCCGGATTGATCGCCGCCCTCGTCTGGGCCTACCGCCGCATCCGGGTCGCTCCGTCGCGGATCCGGTCGAACACGGCCTACGCGCTGATCCATCTGCCGGCGCTGCTGGTCGCAGTCGGACTGTCCATCGGGGGCATACGGGGCGGATTCAGCCGACAAACGCGCCCGATCACGCTCAGCAACGCCACGCTGTATACCGCGTCGAGTCCGAAGGCGAACCTGATCCTCAGCAACCCGTTCTGTATGCTGCGGACGCTCGGCAACCGCTCGATCGCGTACACCGAATTCTTCGACGACCGGACGCTCGAGGCCATTTACACCCCGATCCACCGGCCGGAGGCCGCTGCGGGCGACTCCCTTGCGTTCGGCGACCGCAATATCGTCATTTTCATCCTGGAAAGTTTCAGCAGCGAACATTCGGCGCTGCTGAATCCCGACCTCTATCCGGACGGGCACGGGTACACTCCGTTCCTCGACTCGCTGATGCGCGAAGGATACTATTTCCAGAACGCATTCGCCAATGGACACAAATCGATCGAGGCGCTGCCCTCGGTGCTGTCGTCGATCCCCTCTTACCGGACGCCGTTCGTACTGATGCCGCAGGCGCTCGCCCCGATGAAGGCGCTGCCGGCACTGCTGGCCGAAAAAGGATACAAAACGTCGTTCTTCAACGGTTCGGGACGCGGTTCGATGGGTTTCGGCGCCTATGCGGCGCAGGCCGGCGTACAGGATTATTATAGCCGCGAGGATTATGAAAAACGGTGCGGCACAGACGATTTCGACGGCTACTGGGGCATCTGGGACGAACCGTTCCTACAGTACATGAGCCGCGTGCTGTCCGAAACGCCTCAGCCGTTTTTCGCATCGGCTTTCACGCTCAGTTCGCACCACCCGTTCGTCGTTCCGGAAAAATACGCCGCGACGCTGCCGGAAGGAAAAACCAAGGTACACAAAGGCGTGGCGTACACCGACCTCGCACTGCGCCGTTTCATGGAGACCTCGAGCCGGGAACCGTGGTACGAAAATACGATTTTCGTCTTCGTAGCCGACCACGTATCGTCGGAAACCTTCGCGCCGAAAACGCTGACCCCGACCGGCAACACGCAAATCGTCTGCCTGATCTACACGCCGGACGGATCGCTGCGCGGCGTAAACCGTTCGGTCGCCCAGCAAATCGATCTGATGCCGACGCTGCTCGGGCTGACCGGCTACGACCGGCCCTATTTCGCCTTCGGACGGGACGTGCTGCGCGAAACCGACCGCGAACCGATGGTGTCGAATTATGCGGGCGGAACTTACCAGGGCATTACCGATTCGCTGGTGCTCTTTTTCGACGGAGAACGGACGCTGTCGGCCTACCTACGCAGCGACACCCTGCAAAAAAACGATATTTCGGGAATCCGCACCCCCGCGTTGGAAGCCGCCGAACGCGACCTGAAAGCGCGCCTACAGCAATACTACCGGCATGTGAAACAAAAAGATTATTTAGCCGAATAGAAACATCCGTTATTATTCCCCGAATCCCGGAACGGCCGCGCCGGAAACATTCAGCAAGCCGCGTGCCTGTCGATAAATCCGCGAATGATTTCCGCGGCGGCCTCGGGTTCTTCGAAAAAGCCCATGTGTCCCGAATGATCGAGCCACGCCGCTTCGGCCTGCGGATGAGCGGCGACCAGCGCTTCGGCCCGTTCGACCGGGATAAATTCGTCCATCCGGCCGAATATGAACAGTTGCGGCACTTTCAAACCGTGCAGCATGTCGTTCATATCGTTGCGGCCGATCATCCCGTTCAGCAGCGCCACAATGCCGTCGTCGTCGGTCGACGAGATCAGCTCCTGCAGTTGTTCGATCCGCCCGCGAAGCCGTTTGCGGTTCGCCTCGGCAAAACCTTTCGGAGCGAAAAGCGAGGCGATCAGTTCTTTCTTATCGCTGCGGATCAGTTCGATCTCGCGGCGTCGGTCCTCTTTTTTCGCATCGGTATCGGCATTCGGCGTCGAGTGGAACAAAATCAGCCCCTGCAACATTTCGGGATAACGGGCCGCAAAAGCTTCGGCGACGTATCCCCCCATCGAGTGCCCGGCCACGAAACAGCGCGCGACGCCCTGCTTGTCGAGCACCCCTTTCAGCACATCGGCCACGAACTCCATGCTATGCACCTCGCCCCGCACCTCCGAGATGCCGTGACCGGGAATGTCGATCGCGATCACACGGTAGTAGGGCGTCAGCAATTTCGTGAAATCCTCCCACACTTCGAGAGATTCCAGGTAGCCGTGCAGCAGTACGAGCGTCGTATCCCCCTGCTGCGAGTCGCTGATGCGCAATGCCGTTTCGGCGGCAACGATGAATTTTTCCATGATTGTTCGATATTTTGTAAAAAATGGCCGCCCTGCGGCAGCCATTCCCGTTTCATTCGATTTATAAACGATCGTTTATCGTTCGTCCTGTTCTTCCTCGCCGTCGTCGAAATAGTCGAGAACCGATTCGCGTTTTTTGAAAGAGAGTAACTCGTCGTCGTCATCCTCGTCGAGTCGGCTGTAAATCGCCCGCTTCTCTTTTCCGCTCTTTTTAATAGGTTCGAGCTTGGCCGCTCGCTTTAACGAATCTTCCGGTTCGGAATCATGGGCCTTGTTCCGGAAAACATGGGTCGATTTCATGGGTCGTGAAAACGTAAGGGTTTAAACGTTTGACATGGATTTCAGTTCTTCGTACGCAGGATTCACGTCCTTTGTACGATTGCAATGATAGAGATTTTTTTTGAAAAAACAACCGCTTCGGGTTTAAAATTTTTCCGCCAGGCAGCCTTCGAACACCTTTTGCGCCGGGCCGGTAAGCGTCACATTCGTAAAACGCTCGTCTCCTGTCCGTTCGAAAGACACGAAAAGGACTCCGCCCTCGACGTCGACCCGGTAATTCCGGCAATCGCTTCCGGATCGCACGGCAGCCGCCAGCGCCGAAGCCGTGGCCCCGGTTCCGCAGGCAAGCGTCTCGGCCTCAACGCCCCGCTCATAAGTACGCACCCGGATACGACCGTCCGAAACGATCTCCACGAAATTGACGTTCGTCCCTCCGGCGGCGGCGTACGGATCGCTGCGGCGTATCATTGCGCCTTTTCGGGCGACGTCCTCCCGCCGGACATCCGGCACGAATTCGACATGGTGCGGCGAACCGGTATCGAGAAAATAATGATCGGGGAATTTCTCCACGCGCGGAACGTCGATCATGCCGAGCCGGATCTCGCCCGCCGTCGCGTCCGCCGACAGGATTTGCGCATCGTGCACGCCGTCGATCCCCGAAAAACGCTTACGCGATCCGCCGATCCCCAAATGATGGGCGAACAACACGATGCAACGGCCGCCGTTGCCGCACATGGTCGATTCGCCGCCGTCGGCATTGAAATAGCGCATCCTGAACAACTCCCGGGGATCGTTTTCCAGCAGCATCAGCCCGTCGGCGCCGACCCCGGTGCGGCGGCAGCACAGGGCGGCCACATGCGCGCGGGAAACGTCGAATCCGCCCGAACGGTTATCGATCAGCACGAAATCATTGCCCGCTCCGTGGTATTTATAAAATTTTTGTTTCATATCGTTTCCGGCTTATCCGTGCAAATATCGCGAAATTTTCAAAAAGCTTTTCCTCTTTCAAAAAAATAGCGGATATTTGTATAAATTCATGCGGAATCCGCGTTTCCGTTAAAAAGACAGAAAGCTATGATCAAAACGATATTCGAGCATCGGTCGGTACGCAGCTACAAGCCGGATCCGGTGGACGAGGCCCTGCTGCAACGGATTCTGGAAGCCGGCACGAGGGCTTCCAACACAGGCAATATGCAGATATACAGCATCATCGTGACGACCGACCCGCAGATCCGGGAACAACTGTCGCCGTGCCATTTCGGACAACCGATGGTCACTCAGGCCCCGATCGTGCTGACGTTCTGCGTCGACGTGCGCCGGTTCTCGCTGTGGTGCCGCCAGCGGGGGGCCGACCCGCAGTACGACAACTTCGTCTGGTTCGTCAACGGCGCGATCGACGCGATCCTCGCTTCGCAAAACGTCTGTCTCGAAGCAGAGTCGGAGGGGCTCGGCATCTGCTACCTCGGCACGACGACCTACAACGCCGACCGGATCGCCGAGGTGCTCGCCCTGCCCGAGGGGGTGATCCCGGTCACTACCGTGACGATGGGCTACCCCGACAAACTGCCGCCGCCGACCGACCGCCTGCCCTTGGAAGGGGTGATCCACCGCGAACGCTACCACGATTACACGCCCGAAGCGATCGACGCGATCTGGGCCGACAAGGAAGCTTCCGAAGAGACGGCCGGCCTGCTGCAAGCGAACGACCTACCGAACCTGGCGCGTATTTTCACCGAACGTCGCTACAAGGGCGAAGACAACCGTCTTTTTTCGCGGAAATATTTCGAAATGCTGAAAAAACAGGGGTTCTTCAACCAGTAAGAACCCGTAAGACCGACCGGATATGGAAACGATTCACGAAAAAGCGTTCGCGCTGTTACAACGGTGCGAAGTGATTACCGTGGCGACGTTGGACGAAAAGGGTTTCCCGCGCCCCGTTCCGGTCGTCAAAATACGCGCCGAAAAACCGTTTACGATCTGGTTCGCCACCGGCACCAGCTCCGACAAAACGGCGCATCTGCGCCGGAACCCGCGCGCCGGCATCTCTTTTTTCGACCGCGGAGACAGCGTCGCACTAACCGGAACGGCCGAAGTGATCGAATACCCTGCGGTCAAAAAAATCATGTGGCAAGAGTGGTTTATCAAACATTTTCCGGGAGGAGTCGAAGACCCGGAGTACTGCCTGGTTCGGTTCGAAGCCCGGAAAGGCGTTTTTTACATCGAAGACAAATTCGTAAAATCGGTTTTAAAATAACGATGAATCAGATCGAACAAACTCCGAACGGAAAAGACTATTTCGAGCCGATGCACTCGGCCGAGCACCTGATCAACGGGGCGATCGCCCGGACGCTCGGGTGCGGCCGGGCCTTTTCGACCCATATCGAAAAGAAGAAATCGAAATGCGATTTCCGCTTTCACCGCAACCTGACGCCCGAAGAGCTGACCGGAATCGAACGGACGGTCAACGAACAGATCGCCTCGCACGCGGACGTGCGGGACGAAATATTGACCGCGGCAGAGGCCGCCGCCCGTTACAACCTGTCGCGGCTGCCGGAAGGCGCAACCACCGTCCGCATTGTCCATATCGGCGATTTCGACAGCTGTCCGTGCATCGGGGCGCACGTATCGAACACGGCGGAGATCCCGCCGGTCAGGCTGATCTCGAGCGACTGCGCGGACGGCGTTCTACGGGTGCGTTTCAAATTTGTAAAATAGTTGGCGGAGTGAGTAGGATATTCCGGTCGGATTCGTTTGCAGAGGCGGCAAAAAGGCGGCTGCGGCTGCCGGTCGTCGTCGTTTGCGGCTGCTTGCTCGCAGCATGCAGCGCGACGCGGCACATTCCGTCCGGACAATACCTGCTGTCCAAAAGCGACGTCCGGATCGAACGGGAGAAACAACTGACGCGGGACGAACGGGCGACGCGGACGGAATTGGAACAATTCATCCGCCAGCATCCGACCAAACGTTTCCTGGGAACCAATTTCTATCTGTGGGCTTACAATTCGGCAGACCCGGACAAAACGAACTGGTGGAACCGTTTCAAACGCCGCATCGGCAAAGAACCCGTGCTGCTCGACTCGACACTGACGGCCCGTTCGGCCGAAGGCATGAAAATTTACCTAAACGGCAAAGGCTTCCTGGACGCTTCGACGGCATTTCGGGTCGACACTTCGGGCAAAAAAGCGAAAGTCACCTACCTCGCCCGGCAAGGCGAACCGTACCGGATCGGCAGCATCCGATACGATTTCCGGGACCGGTCGCTGCAATCGATCATTTTCAGCGACACGATTTCGACGTTGCTGCATACGGGCGACATTTTCGATGCGAATACGCTGGACGACGAACGGGTACGGATCACTTCATTCCTGAAAAACCGGGGATATTACAACTTCTCGATCAACAACATCAGTTATGTAGCCGACTCGACGGCGGGCAACCGCACGGTCAACCTGACGATGGTCGTAAAACGCTACATGGCCGGATATACCGCCGAAGGCGAAGCGACGCTCGACGACAACCGAATTTACCGCATCCGGAACATCTATATCTATCCGGATTACAACCCCTCGGCAGCCGTGTCGGATTCTCTTTACGAAAGCCGGCTCGACACGCTCGACTACAAAGGCCTGAAAATCGTTTACGACACCCGGTCGAAAGTGCGGGCGGAGATCCTGCGCCGAACGATCAGTCTCTACCCGAACTACCTGTATAATGCCGACGAAGTGAAACGGACTTACGAAAACATCATGCGGCTCGACTATTACAAAAGCGCCAGCATCCTCTTTTCGGAAGCGGAAGGCGATACGCTGCTGCGGGACAACCGGATCACCTACATCGGGCAGTCGCAGGACTCCACCGGCATCGGCGAAGCCTCGTACGGCACCGAACACTACCTGAACTGCACTATTTTCTGTACGCCTGCGCTGCGGCAGGGATACTCGCTGGAACTCGAAGGAACCACGTCGGCCGACTATTTCGGAATCGCCGCCACGGTGGGCTACCAGAACCGCAACCTGTTCCGCGGCGTCGAACTGTTCGACATCAAGGTGCGCGGAGGCTACGAATTCATGCGCGTCAAACAGAAGCGCAACTCGTTCGAATTAGGCGTATCGACATCGTTTTCGTTTCCCCGTTTCATCACGCCGCTGCGAATCGACCGCTACAACCGAGCCTTCAATCCGCGGACGAAAGTAGAAGTCTCCTACAGCGTACAGCGCCGCCCGTACTACCATCGTACGCTGGCCAGCGGCGTCTGGGGCTATACGTGGGGCAACGGCAAAAACAGCACCTTCGTCCTGCGGCCGGCGGACATCAGCGTGGTGAAACTGCGGCAGATCGACACGGCTTTCCTCGAACAATTGCAGAATCCCTACCTGCGGAACAGCTACGAATCGCAGCTGATCGCCGGACTGTCCGGCTCGTATATCTTCAACAACCAGAAGATCAACACCGAACGCAATTCGCTGGCGTTACGGTTCAATTTCGAAACGAACGGTAACCTGATCGACGGACTGAGCCACCTGTTCGGCCGTTCGTCGGGGGAAGAGTATTACAAACTGTTCGGTATCCGGTACGCCCAGTATTTCCGGTTCGATCTGAACCTGGCGCGAAAATTCGTATTGGGGCCGAAAACCAGTCTCGTATATCGCTTCTACGGCGGATGGGGATACGCTTACGGCAATTCGACATCCATCCCGTTCGAGCGGCTGTTCTACTGCGGCGGCAGCAACAGTATGCGCGGCTGGCTGGCCCGGACGCTCGGCCCGGGCAACGAAGTGCGCTGGGTCAGCGACTATCCCACTCAGTTGGGGAACTTCAAACTCGAAACGAACCTCGAAGCCCGTTTTCCAGTCTGGGGAATCTTGCAAGGCGCGCTCTTTTTCGATGTCGGCAACATCTGGTTCCTCGGACAGGGCGGCTACGGCGAAGAATCGCAGTTCAAGATCGACCGATTCTACAAACAACTGGGATTCAATACCGGACTCGGCGCGCGGTTCGATTTCAGTTTCTTCGTATTCCGGATCGACTGGGGCATCAAACTGCACAACCCGAACGAAGCGGCCGGACAGCGCTGGATTCAGAACTTCCGGATGCAGAACACGACGCTGAATTTCGGCGTAGGCTATCCTTTCTGACGACGACGGACGCCGAAAACGAACGCAACGCCGTACTATTCCGCAAAAGCGATACGCCGAAAACTTTTGGCAAATATCCGAAATGTTATTACCTTTGCCGCCGTTACTGAATTTGTGGAAAGATTTGGCCGCTTGCAACCACGGAAAAAAATGCTAAAATAGTATTTGTGTTCATCTACAACAGCTGAGTTTTTCCCATTGTTTAAAAGTATTTTAAACCATTAAAAAATTTTAAAGATGGGATTTTTATTTACCTCCGAATCGGTGTCCGAAGGACATCCCGACAAGGTTTCGGATCAAATTTCCGATGCAATCCTCGACGAATTTCTTCGTCACGATTCCAATTCGAAAGTAGCCTGCGAAACGCTCTGCACCACGGGGCTGGTCGTCGTGGCCGGTGAAGTCCGTTCGGAAGCGTACGTGGACGTACAAGACGTCGCGCGCCGCGTGATCAACCGGATCGGCTATACGAACGCCGATTACCGTTTCGACGGCAATTCGTGCGGCGTGCTGTCGGCGATCCACGAACAGTCGCCCGATATCAACCAGGGCGTCGTACGCGAGACCGAAGAGGAGCAGGGCGCCGGCGACCAGGGAATCATGTTCGGTTACGCCTGCTCGGAGACCAAGGAGCTGATGCCCGCCACGCTGATCCTGTCGCACGTAATCCTGAAGGAACTGGCCGCCATCCGCCGCGAAGGCAAGGTGATGACCTACCTGCGACCCGACGCCAAGAGCCAGGTTACGATCGAATACGGCGACGACAACAAACCGCAGCGCGTGCATACGATCGTAGTATCGACCCAACACGACGAATTCATTACGGCCGCCGAAGCGGGCGGCGAAAAAGCCGCTGAAAAAGCGATGTGCGCCAAAATCCGCGAAGATGTCCAAAACATCCTGATTCCGCGCACCAAAGCCCGCCTGGAACGAGCCGGCGACTGCCTGGCCGAACTGATCGGCGACGACTACATCCTGCATGTGAATCCGACCGGCAAATTCGTGATCGGCGGCCCGCACGGGGATACCGGAGTGACCGGCCGCAAAATCATCGTCGACAGCTACGGCGGACGCGGAGCCCACGGCGGCGGAGCATTCTCCGGCAAAGACAGTTCGAAGGTCGACCGCAGCGCAGCCTACGCCGCCCGGCACATCGCCAAAAACCTCGTAGCGGCCGGTATCGCCGACGAAGTGCTCGTACAACTGTCCTACGCGATCGGAATCGCACAACCGCTGAGCGTCTACGTCAACACGAACGGAACTTCGAAAGTGAAAATGACCGACGGGCAGATCGCCGCGAAAATCAACGACTTGTTCGACCTGCGGCCTGCGGCCATCGTCCGCGAATTCGGACTCCGCAACCCGATCTTCGAAGCGACCGCTTCGTACGGACACTTCGGCAACCGTCCTTATACGCAAAAAGTAACCCTTTTCGAAAAAGGAAAAGAAGTGAGCAAAGAGATCGAATTTTTCGCATGGGAGAAACTGGATGCCGTCGATAAACTGAAAAAAGCGTTCCGCTGCTAATCGCGGCGATCGACGACTGCATAGGAACAGCCGGTTTTCCGGACGTTTTCTTATAAAAAGAGGAACGGGTCGATAATCGACCCGTTCCTCTTTTTTATCGAAATAAGGCCCGGTCGGGGCAGCGGGCCTCGTTACTGCAACGCCTCTCCGCTCCCGGCGAACCATCGCCGTCGAAATCTTTTGATTCAACGAACCGTACCGGAAGATTCACAGCATCCCGAACTACACGTAAGCCGGCCGCAAATCCGATAAAAAGAATAACGCGTCCTATAATTTTCAGATTTTAGGCGGTTTTCGAAGACAGCAGATTTTCCTTGGCGCCGGGAGTATGCTGAAAAACGGCGCCGACTATCCGGCAAAATAAACGGTTCCTGCCGCCCCCGCGGCTCGATCGATCCGGTCGCAAACGCCATCCCGACCGTCGATCGGTCGCAAGCCAAACGAGCGCCCGCCGCGGACAAGTCTCAAAAAATCTCACGCAAAATCGACACCGACCGGACGGTACGGATAGCGTCCAGATGATAACCGAAAAACAGCAGCATCGACTCCATAAAAGCGGAACGCTGCGTCCGCGACAACGGCAGGCTACCGAGCCGGTCGGCTTCGCAATCCATCAGATCGCCGAGCAAGCCGGAACAGGAAGCGTCCATGCAGATCCGATGCGCCGGAACGGACGGCGTAAACACGCCGCCCCGGATATCGAAATAACCGTTCGGGATCGGCTCGTTGCCCGGATAGAATCCGAGGTAGGCGGAAAGTTGCACGAGGAACCACAGGTGAAAATTGGAAATCCCTTCGGTCATCCGATCCAACTGCACGACCGACCGGCAGACGAAATCGAACAGCGGCTCGTTGGCCTCCGACTCGCGGATCAATCGGTACAGCACCTCGGCCATAAACAGCGAAATGGTGCTCTTGCGGACGTCGAACGGCAGGCTCGAAAGCGGCGTCAGGCTACGCACCTCCTTCATGCGATGCATCCGCGCCTGCGGCTGCTCGATCCCTTCGAATTCGACCAGGAACATCGGCTGGAACAGCGCCGCCTTGTTGCCCCGCCCCCGGCTGCTGTGCACGCCCTGGATCATGTAATTCATCCGCCCGAACAAGTCGGTAAACAGGTAGGCGACCATCGAACTGTCGCCGTATTTGATCGTATGCAGCACCACGCCGCGGGCTTTGTACGTACGCATTATTTTGCTCCTGAAAGAAACGCCGCCAATTTTTCGACGGCGCGGCCGCGGTGACTGATCGCGTTTTTGGCTTCAGAATCCATCTCCGCGAACGTGACGTCGTAACCGTCCGGAACGAAAACCGGATCGTAACCGAATCCTCCCCCGCCGTGCGGCGTATCCGTGATCGTACCGTCGACCACCCCGTCGAACTGATATTCCTTTCCTCCGAAGATCAGCGCGATCACCGTGCGGAACCGGGCCTTTCGGTCGGCCTGTCCCGAAAGGTTTTCGAGCAGCAGCGCTACGTTGTCGGACGAATTTCTGCCATCCCCGGCATAACGGGCCGAACGAACCCCCGGCGCGCCGCCGAGCGCATCGACTTCCAGACCGGTATCGTCGGCGAAACAGTCCAGCCCGGTGCGGTCGTACAAGTAGCGGGCCTTCTGAAAAGCATTTCCCTCCAGAGTCGGCTGCTCTTCCGGTATATCCTCGGTAATACCCAGATCGCAAGGCGTTACCAACTGATAACCACTGCCGAGAATCTCCTGCGCTTCGGTCAGCTTATGACGGTTATTGGTAGCAAAAATAATTTTCATAGCTTTTAAAAATACAAATTACTTTTTATAGAATTTGCTCAACTTGTGGTCGGCTTCGATCTTGTCGATGATCGTCCTGACGAGACAGTCGATCTCCTTATCGGGACTGTAATCGGCAGCGCAGATATAGCTGACGCGGTTATCGCGGATCAGTTCCATCATCTCCATGCGTTTCTGGCGCGAACGGGGATTGTAGACGGCGATCGAATGTCCTCCCTGCTGTTTGACCAGTTTCATACACGGAATATCGGTCGTCCCGTCGCCGAAATAAATCATGTGACGGAACTGCACCGGACGCTGCTCCTCCTCGATATACTCGTTGATCCGCCGGCTGTCGTACACGCTTTCGATCCCTTTGTTGATCTTGAAGATGAACTGCGTTTTATTGGTGTAGTTGACCGCCACGGCCGGCCAGTAAGCCACGCCGTCGATATCGTAAAGGAACGAACAGGCGTAAATCTTCCGGAATTCCTTGGCGATCGGCGTCCCTTCGATCATCTCGCGCAGGCCCGACGAATTGATGTAATGCTGCAGTTGGATGCCGCGTTCGGCGGCATAGGCGTTGATCCGCGGGAACCACTCGCGAACGCCCTCGTACAGTTCGATATTCTGTCCCGACCGGGCGAACGACTCGCGACGCAGCGAAATGCCGGAACTCTTGGCTTCGTGCAGCATCCGGTACATATAGGCGAGGATCGGGTCGCCGTCCTGTTCGCGGGCGGTTTCATTGCTCTCCTCCCAGAACTCGCGGTTGCTTTTGCCGATCGCCGGAATAAAGTCGTACTCCTGCATGTTGCCCGGCGAAAGCGTGCCGTCGAAATCGTAGATCAGCGCTACGGTCAGTTTCTTTGCCATAATCGAAGTAATTGATGCCCTAAAGATATAAAAAACGGGAATAAACGACAATCACCGTCGCGTAGTCTTCCGTCGCGCACGGATGCGGCGGCAGATTTTCGTCCCCCGGTTCCGCAGCGCCGGACCGTCGTCGCGCATTAGCCAACAGATCGTATCGTAAAGCTGCTCTTCGACCCACGGCAATTCTGCCGACAGGCTGTCGAGTATCTCCATCGACCACACTTTTACGGCCGGACGCACCGACGGGTCGATCAGCCGGTCGAACGTCGCTTCGGCAACCTGTTGACGCTGACTGTCGGTCAGTTCGATCCGCCTCCGGTCGAGCAGCCACGCCATCATCTTCGAATAATGACGGCACGCGCTCGGATTGACGATCGCAAGGTAATTCCGGACGAAATGCCCGATATGCCGCCCGAACGCCTCCGGCGCGATAAAAAACGCCCTTTCCAACGCATACGAAGCATGAAACGCGACGGCCGGATCGCGGTCGAGTCCGAGGTTCAGCGCGAACCCGAAAAGATCGTTTTCCGCAATCAATTTCCCGTAACGCCCGGCAAACCCTTTGGTAAAATTGCCTTTCAGTTCGGCGGCCAGTTCCTTTTCGGTCATCGTACCCGGATTAAAAACTGCGGAGCGGGATTCCCCGTCCGCAGTTCCCTGTTTTTCAAAAACGAATCCTTACAACGCAGCCATCCACCCGTACGTATCGGGTTCCTCGGCATACTGGATCGCACGCAGTCGGTGGTACAACTTTTCGCTCCATTTGCCCGGCTTGCCGTCGTTGTAAACGAAAGTATGTCCGGTCTGCGGATCGTAAATGCTGCCGATCGGTGACAGAACGGCCGCCGTACCGCACGATCCGGCCTCGTCGAACGTCCCGAGCTCGTCGTAATCGACCGGACGCTGTTCGACTTTCAGCCCCATCTCCGCGGCCAGCGTCATCAAACTCATGTTCGTGATCGACGGCAGCACCGAATGGGATTTGGGCGTAATGTAAACGCCGTCGCGGATGCCGAAAAAGTTGGCCGCGCCGCATTCGTCGATGTGCTTTTTCTCCTTTGCATCCAGATACAGCACGCTCGGATATCCTTTTTCATGCCCGATCTCGGCCGAAGTCAGGCTCGCCGCGTAGTTCCCGCCGGCCTTCACGTGCCCCGTTCCGAGCGGAGCGGCGCGATCGTGGTCGCGGTCGATCAACACCTTGATCGGATTGAACCCTTCCTTATAGTAAGGACCTACCGGAGTAACGAAAACGATCAGCAGGTATTCCCCGGCGGGCTTTACGCCGACCTGCGGGCCGGTGCCGAACAGCACGGGGCGGATATACAGCGAAGCGCCCGTCCCGTAGGGAGGGACGAAACGTTCGTTGGCCTTAACCACCCGCTTCATCATATCGACGAACATATCGACCGGCGGCAGAGCCATTTTCAGGTATTCGGCCGAGGAGCGCATCCGTTTGGCATTCTCTTCGGGACGGAAGATACGGATCACGCCGTCGGCGCCGCGAAATGCTTTCTGTCCTTCGAAAGCCTCCTGCCCGTAGTGCAGGCAGGTCGCGGCCATATGCATCGTGACCGTTTCGTCAGTTGTCAGTTCGGGCGTTGTCCAGGCTCCGTCGCGGAAATAACTCCGTATGTTATAGTCTGTTTTGATGTACCCAAAAGATAGGTTTTTCCAATCTAAGTCCATAACTCTATTTTTATTCAATCGTCACAAATCCGTTTTTATTCCCGCTACCCCACCATCGTGCCGTTGCCGACCGGCTCGGCAGGGGACAGCAGCACCAGCTTTCCGGTAGCGTCCTGCGCCATCAGGATCATCCCTTCGGACAGCACGCCTTTGAGTTCGCGCGGCTCCAGGTTGATCAGCACCTGCACCTGCCGCCCGACAAGCGATTCGGGAGTATAGTGCTCGGCGATGCCCGACACGATCGTCCGTTTGTCGATCCCGGTATCGATAGTCAGCTTCAACAACTTTTTCGTCTTGGCGATCTTTTCGGCGGCGATGATCGTCGCCACGCGGATATCCATCTTTCCGAAATCGTCGAACGCAATGCTCTCTTTCTGCGGTTCGACCTTCTTGCCGGCCTCCTTTGCGAGGTTGGCCCGTTTCGTAGCGGCCAGCTTTTCGAGCTGCGCCTCGATCACGCTGTCTTCGATTTTCTCGAACAGCAAGGCGGGCGTCCCGATCCGGTGTCCGGGCTTCAATAGGGCCGTATTTCCGAGCTGATCCCAGCCGAACTTTTCGACGTCGAGCAGCCTCAGGATCTTCTCCGCAGTAAAAGGCATGAACGGCTCGACGGCGATCGCGAGCGACGCGGTGATCTGCAACGAAACGTTCAGGATCGTCTGCACGCGTTGCGGATCGGTCTTATACAGCTTCCAAGGCTCCGTATCGGCCAGGTATTTATTCCCCAGGCGGGCGATGTTCATCGCCTCTTTGAGCGCTTCGCGGAAACGGTAATTCTCGATATTCTCTTCGAGCGCCTTTTTGATCTGCGGCAGTTCGCCAAGGATATCGCGGTCGTAATCGGTCAATTCGCCGCAGGCGGGAACCTTCCCGTCGTAATATTTTTGCGTCAGCACCAGCGCGCGGTTGACGAAGTTGCCGAGCACGGCCACCAACTCGTTGTTGTTGCGCGTCTGGAAATCCTTCCACGTGAAATCGTTGTCCTTGGTTTCCGGCGCATTGGCGCACAACACGTAGCGCAGCACGTCTTCCTTGCCCGGAAACTCTTCGAGGTATTCGTGCAGCCACACCGCCCAGTTCCGCGACGTCGAGATCTTTTCTCCCTCCAGATTCAGGAACTCGTTGGCCGGCACGTTCTCCGGCAAGATATAACCGCCGTGCGCGCGCAGCATCGACGGGAACACGATGCAGTGGAAAACGATGTTGTCCTTGCCGATGAAATGCACCATCTTGGTGTCCTCGTCCTTCCAGTATTTTTCCCAGTCGGGCGTCAGATCCTTGGTCGCCGAGATGTAACCGATCGGCGCGTCGAACCACACGTACAGCACCTTCCCCTCGGCACCCTTGACCGGAACGGGAATCCCCCAATCCAGGTCGCGGCTCACCGCGCGGGGCTGCAATCCCAAATCGAGCCAGCTTTTGCACTGCCCGTACACGTTGACCTTCCACTCCTTATGCTCTTCGAGTATCCATTTGCGCAGAAACTCCTCGTGCTTGTCCAGCGGCAGGAACCAGTGCGTCGTCTCGCGCATCACCGGAACCGACCCGGTAATGGCGCTGTGCGGATCGATCAGGTCGGTCGCGCTCAGCGTACTGCCGCACTTCTCGCACTGATCGCCGTATGCGCGGTCGTTCTGACAGTGCGGGCAGGTGCCGACGATGTAGCGGTCGGCCAGAAACTGCCCGGCCTCCTCGTCGTAATACTGCATCGTGGTCTTTTCGATGAACTCTCCTTTGTCGTACAGCGCGCGGAAAAAATCCGACGCGGTTTTATGGTGCGTGGGCGAAGTCGTCCGCGAATAGATGTCGAACGACATGCCGAGTCCTTTGAAAGCGTTCTTGATGATATTGTGGTACTTGTCAACGATATCCTGCGGCTTGACTCCCTCCTGGCGCGCCTTGATCGTGATGGGCACGCCGTGCTCGTCGGAACCGCATACGGAGATCACGTCCGCGCCCCGCAGGCGCAGGTACCTCACATAAATATCCGACGGAATGTATACCCCCGCAAGGTGTCCGATATGCACCGGCCCGTTGGCATACGGGAGCGCCGATGTGACAAGATAGCGTTTAAACTTTTTCATCGTAAAGGTCAAAAATCAATATTCCGTACAAAGTTATGAATTTTTCGTCAAAAACGGTTCGCCGCAGCCCCATTAATCAGCCGAAGAGGCCGAAATATCATCGGCGGACGAGCGGATCGAAAAATTCGCGGAACTTCGTATGCGGAACCGATACGCAAATCCGGCTGAACCTCGACGCGTAACCGGCCAACGCCGCGTCGCGCGTAAAAAAGTCCAGCGACACGCTGCCGATGCGGTGTTCGAGCAGTTCCTTCTCGCTGCGGTCGACGATCGCGAAAATGCCGACCGGCATCGACTCGCGGTAAAATTCCGTAGCCAGCAGGCCGTTTTCTTTCAGGTAAGCGATATTCAGCCCGATGTCCCGCACGGTCGCCGCTTTGAAATCCGCGACGGCGCGCCGTCCTTCGGGCGTCGTAAGCAAGCGCAGCACGAGCGTCTGCGCGAACGCGTTGACGCCGTTGTTCGTGTACATCGTCCGCTTTTCGAGTTCGGCGTACAGTCCCGGATCGGTCGTATGGATAAAACCGATCCGCTGCCCGCTGAGCCCCATCGACTTGCTGAAACTCTCGACGATCGCCACGTTGCGCAACGGACGTATTTCGCGGTAGAACGTGTCCGTCGCGTCGCGGAAAACCCGGCGGTAGGGGCTGTCGAAAAAGACGGTTACGCCGGCGGCGTCCAATTTGCGCAGCAACGCCAACAAACGGGCGTCGTCGTACTTTTGTCCCAGCGGATTGCCCGGATCGCAGATCAGCACGCCGCAGCCGGTCAGTCGCGGGATCATCGACTCGAGTCGGTCGAGCGACGGGTATTCGGCGCGTTGCACGCCCCGGATGGTCAGCAATTTGAAATAGCACCCCCAGTAATAAACCGGCAGATACAGCCGCTCGATGTCGACGCTTTGCGCCAGCAGGTCGAGTCCGTTCATCGCCCCCGGCACAATCAGCAGGTTGTCACGCGACGATTCGCCGCCGAAGTACTCCGCATTAATCGCGTCTCGCAACGCCGCAAAACCGCGCCCCGGCGGATAGGTTTGCATCTGCGCCGTATTGAAGTCGATCCCGGCGATCACCTCCCGCAGGTCGATATTTACCACCGAATTGATCCCCCGGTTCAGCCGCAGGTATTCCGCCCCGGTACGGGCGCTCAGAGCCGCCAGATTCTCTCCGATCTCGACGATGTGCGACAACGCGACGCCGCTCTCTTTTATTTTCATTCCGATATGATAACGTTCCGGCATAAATTTTCCGAAATCTCTAACCTATTTTTTCAACGCTTCGAAGCCATGACCGTAAACGCCCATCACGTTGCCGACCGTCATAAAGGCCTCCGGATCGACCCGTTTAATCAGTTTGAACAGCGTTCCCGTTTCGTATTTGCGGCAAACCACCATCACCACTTTCGTCGGCTGCTTCGTGTACCACCCTTCGCCGTCGAGCAACGTCACACCCCTACGCATCTCGCTGAAAATCAGCCGGGCGATCTCTTCGTATTTTTTCGACACGATCAGCACCTGCGTCGACTGCCGGTTGCCGGCCATCACGGCGTCGATCGTATACCCGTTGACGGCCACCATCACGTAACCGTAAATGGCGGCCGTAATATTCTTGAATATGAAAATCGAACAGCCGATGATCAGCAGGTCGCACAGCATGATGATCCGCCCGTAACTGATCGTCTTGTAACGGTTGACGATCATCGCGATGATATCCGTGCCGCCGGTGCTGCCGCCCTGCGTGAAACAGATGCCGATACCGCCGCCCGCCACGGCTCCGCCGAGAATTACCGACAGCAGCTTGTCGTTGCCGAGTCCGAGTAGATTGTTCGGTATCAACCCCTGCATCACCGACATCGCCGCCGAAATGAAAACGATCGCATAGATCGTCTTCGCGCCGAACCGCAGCCCGACCAACACCGAACTGACCGCCACCAGCACCGAGTTCAGCACCAGGAACGAAAGCCCCAGCGGCACGCCGCCGTTCGTCCCGCCGGTCGCATAATAGATCAGCAGGCCCACGCCGTTGATTCCGCCTCCCATCACATCGGCCGGAATCAGGATGCCGGTCCATGCGAAAGAATACATCACCAGACCGATCGAAATCAACGTATATTCTTTAATAGTCTTTAAAACAGCCGTCTTCGAGAAATCCGCATTCATATTCCATCGTTATTTCGGTTTCCCGCCGCGCAACCCGAGCGACGGCGATCCGATTAACAAAGATCGGCAAGATTTTTCGATCTGCCAACAGTTTTTTGCACTTGCGGCCCGTCCGGAGCGGCCGCCGGAAGAATTTGCCGCGACGACCGGCTTCACCCGGAAACAATCCCGAAAAAACGCTATTTTTGTCGAAAAACATCCTTCTTTGGAAAAACGACCCGACAAATCTCCCGCGACGGCCGACCGCTACGCCGACGTGATCCTGCCTCTGGCCGCGCCGGCCATGACTTTCGCCGTCCCGGACGCGATGCTGCGGCAGATCGTGCCGGGCTGCCGGGTGATCGTCCAACTGGGAGCCCGGAAATACTACACCGGGATCGTCGACCGGCTACACGGCCAGCGGCCGCCTTTCGACCGGATCAAACCGGTCGGGCGGATCGCGGACGCGGAACCCGTCGCCACGGCGGAACAACTGCGGCTGTGGCATTGGCTGTCGGAATATTACATGTGTCCGTTGGGAATGGTACTGCGGGCGGCGCTGCCGGCCGGCCTGAAATCCGACGGTTTTTCGGAGGACGAGACGTTCGGCCGCGGCTACATGCAGCCGCGGCAAACGGTCGTTTCGCTGCATCCGGACATCCGCAATGAGGAACGGCTGCACGTCGCGCTGGATTCCCTGTCGCGCGCGAAATCCCAGTACAAAGCCCTGCTGGAATACCTCGAAAAAACCGGGAATCCCGACTTCGGCGCACCGATCGAAATTCCGCGCAAACGGCTTTCGGCTCCGACCGCGATCCTCAAAGCGTTGGCCGAAAAAGGATTTATCCGGATCGCCGATACCGAAATCCCGGCATCGGACGCGCCCGCCGCGCCAGACAAACTGCCCGAACTTTCGGCAGCGCAAACGGCGGCCTACGAGCAGATCAAAACCTGTTTTTCGGAGAAAGAGGTCGTCCTGCTGCACGGGGTAACCGGCAGCGGCAAGACCGAAATCTACATCCGGCTGATGGCCGAAGCGCTGGCAGCCGGGCACAACGTGCTGTACATGCTGCCCGAAATCGCGTTGACCGCACAACTGATCCGGCGCATGGAAAGCTATTTCGGAAAAGCCGTCACGGTCTACCATTCGCGGCTGAGCGACAACCGCCGAGCCGCCGTCTACCACGAACTGCTGCGCTGCGACGGCGGACGGATCGTGATCGGCGTGCGCTCGTCGGTACTGCTGCCGCTGCGCAACCTGTCGCTGGTAATCGTCGACGAGGAGCACGACACCAGCTTCAAGCAGACCGACTCGGCCCCTCGCTACCACGGCCGCGACACCGCCGTGGTGCTGGCATCCGTCTGCGGCGCCAAAGTGCTGCTCGGCAGCGCGACGCCCTGCGCCGAATCGTTCCACAATGCGGTAACCGGCAAATACGGACACGTCGTGCTCTCGGAACGCTACGGCGGAGTCACGCTGCCGCAGGTGATCGTGTCGGACACGCTGCGCGCCGCCAAACGCGGCGAAAAGTACTCGCATTTCAACAAAATCCTGCTCGATCAGATCGACCGGACGCTGCAACGGGGTCGTCAGGCAATGCTGTTCCAGAACCGGCGGGGATTCTCGCCGTATGTCGAGTGCGGGCATTGCGGCTGGACGGGCGTCTGCCCCGACTGCAACGTTTCGCTGACCTACCATAAAAACGACGGAACGCTGCGCTGCCACTACTGCGGCTACCACATGCCGATCCCGAAAACCTGTCCGTCGTGCGGAACCGGCGAACTGCTTCCGCAAGGCTTCGGCACCGAAAAAATCGAAGAGGAACTGGCGGCGATCTTTCCGCAGGCCGCGATCGAACGGCTCGACGCCGACACCGCGCGTTCGTCGCGCAACTACCGGCGCATCATCGCTTCGTTCGAACAGCGTAAAACGGACATCCTGGTCGGGACACAAATCATCACGAAAGGGTTCGATTTCGGCGGCGTCGCGTTGGTCGGCATCCTGAACGCCGACAACATGCTGAATTACCCGGATTTCAGGGCCGGGGAGCGGGCTTTCCAGATGATGATGCAGGTCGGCGGACGCGCCGGACGCCGCGAAGAGCAGGGAACGGTCGTTATCCAGACCGCCCAGCCCGAACACCCGGTCGTTCGGCAGGCGCGCGACAGCGACTACGATGCGATGATCCGCTCGCAACTGGCCGAACGCCGCGCCTTTTTTTACCCGCCCTTCTGCCGGTTGATCGCCGTCCTGCTGCGCCATCGCGATCACGCTTTGCTATGGAAAGCGGCTGCGGCGTTCGGGACGGAAGCGCGCACCCGGTTCGGCCGCCGGCTGCTCGGCCCCGAACCGCCCGCAGTAGATCGGATACGCGGACAATTCCGGTTGCAGTTCCTATTGAAAATCGAAAAGCAGTTGCCGGTCGCCGCCGTGAAAAAAGAGTTGTCCGGACTTTTCGATCGGTTGCATGCCGTGCCGGAATTCCGGCCGGTCGACATCGTCGTAGACGTAGACCCGCAATAGCGTTTTTTCGGGAAAAAACGCTATCTTTAGAGCTTACCGATATCATGTACCTAATTATGGAACAAAAATTCTGTCAAAGTTGCGGCATGCCGCTTACGGACGCCTCCCAATTCGGCACGAACGCCGACCGAACCCCAAACGAAACGTACTGTCATTTTTGTTTCCGGGACGGAACGTTCACGCAGAAATGCACGATGGACGAAATGATCGAAAACTGCCTGAACTACCTGGACGAATTCAACCGCGATTCCCCGGTACAGTACACCCGCGAACAAGCCCGCGAGCAGATGCGACAGTTTTTCCCGCACCTGAAACGCTGGCAATCCGGTTCTCCCGAATAATCGATTTTTTCAGGGCCGCAACGGCCGATGTCCAAACCCAGAACGTCCGTCATGCTTCGCACCTATTTTTCGGAAATATTCCGCCTGTTCTTCCCGGAACGGTGTCCGGCCTGCGGGCGGTCGTTGCCCGAGGGCGTCCGGTGGCTGTGCCCGCACTGCCGCTGGGACATGCCGCTGACCGGGTATGCCGCCGAGCACGACAACCCGGTCGCCCGTAAATTCTGGGGACTGGTTCCGGTGCAAGAGGCGGCCTCGATGTTCTTTTTCACCCGGCACGGCCGCTACCGGGCGATGATCCACGGATTCAAATACCACGGACAATGGAAAACCTGCCTGCGACTCGGAGCGATGTTCGGCGCGGAGCTGTCCGAAAGCGGCCTGTACGACACGGTCGACCTGATCGTCCCCGTACCGTTGCATTACAGGCGGCTTTTCCGCAGGGGCTACAACCAAGCGGAGTACCTCGCGCGCGGCATCGCCGGGGCGCTCGGCAGGGAGACCGATTGCCGCAGTCTCGTCCGTAAATCTTACAACCGTTCGCAAACCGCCATGCGCAACCGCAAAGACCGCTGGGAAAACGTGGCGGACATCTTTTCGGTACGCTGTCCGCAACGGCTGGACGGACGCCATATCCTGCTGGTCGACGATGTGCTGACGACCGGTTCGACGCTGACCGCCTGCGCCGAAACCATCCTGAAAGCAGCCCCTTCGTGCCGCATCAGCATCGCTACGCTGGCCGTTTCGGCGACGGAACTGTTCGGGGGCAAAGGACAGGGAGGACTTTAACGGGAAGCGGTCGCCTGGACAAAATCCCGACAAACATTCATATAAATACAGTTAAATCAACCGCTCCCTGCTAATTTATTTTCAATAGCGACATTTTACTTATGCTGAGTATCGACATAAACTATATGACTATATGGAATTGTAAATGCAAAAATATTACCCTCCGTTACCACGGCATGACTTTGGGGATCGACGAAAACGAAATATACATATTGTTTATTATCGTAATTGAAGGTTATTTCGTAAATACTGTCTCCGACGTCGATAGACGCAACCGTCTGTTTTCTTTTTTCTCTCCGTGTCATTTCATAAGAATCCTTAAAATTGTCCGTCGGCATTACATCGAGCCATATTCTCGAATTAGTAATCTCTTTGGAAATATTGGTGGACGTACTACCCGTATGGCTCATAATATCCCAAAAAATACTGCTCGATGCCCCGAAATTATTTTTCAAATATTTCCGAGCATGGCTTCGGTTTTTGACGGTCCCTACTTTTTTGTAGGACACTAATTCAATCCCCGCTCTATTTTCAATGTATCGGGAAAAATTACAAAACAGATTACTGAGATTGCTTTCGTCCGACGTAAGCGGAGCGCCGACTTCAAAAAGAGTAATCTCCTTATCCGTTGGGGCCTGAGCTGAAACTTTCGTGACCGTATTTCCCCAGGTAAGCACAACCAAAAGACACAAAATTTCACGCATTATTCTCATAATTAATTAGTTTGATTTGTATAACTCACCCTAAATATTATCATTCCCTTCCCTGCTATACAAATATACAGTATACCCCCCAAATATAAAAATTATTCCGACAGGATTTTCAGCCCGGTGCGTGCTTATTCGCTGAGCCGGTACGCTTTCGGCGTCATGCCCGTATGCTTCTTGAAAAAACGGCCGAAGAACGACGGCGTCGGGAAATTCAGGTAGTTGGCGATCTGCTGCACGGTCATCTGCGACGATTTCAACTGCGTTTTCGCATCGAGCACGACCGTCTCGTTGATCCATTCGGTAACGGTGCGGTTGGTGGTCTTCTTAACGACCGACGACAAGTATTTAGGCGTCAGACACAACTCCCGCGCATAAAAAGCCACCGTCCGCTCCTCTTTATAATGCAGGATAATCAGGCGGATCAGCTTGCGGAAAATCTCCTCGTCGCGGGTCAGTTGCCGGTCGCTTTTCGCATATTTTTTCTGATACAGGGCGCTGATCTCGTAAAAAAGAGTCAACAGCAGGTTCTGCACGATCTCCCTACAATAACAGTGCTCCTTGCGCAGCGCTTTCTCGTACAGCAAATCGAACAGATCGAGCAGCGTTTCGGCGTCGTCCGCAGCCAGCGGCAGCACCGGAGTCTGGAAAATATACGGATAAAGCGGATTGATCGCCTGGTAAATCCCTTTCAGGAATTCCGCGGAAAAACCGGTCATGCAAAGGCTGAAATCGTCGCTTTGGCGCGGAATATGGACGATCGTTCCCGGGACGATGAAGATTAAATCGCCGGGACGGATTTCGGAAATTTTCAGGTTCAGCGAGATCGTACAACTCCCCGCCGTACAAATTCCGGTGCACGCACCGTAAAACCGTACCGGCTCGGCGAAAAGAGCCGGCGCGCTCCACCTGCGGTCGGTAACCAGAAAATGATCGGTCACGTAACCGCGGCCGTCCGCCGGCCCGATTTGCGCTACGCCGATACCGGGCAATCCTTCTTTTTTCATCATCTTCGCACAACGGCATAAATGTGCCGGACAGGGGCAAAGATAACAAACCGGCGGAACTCCGACAAGGAGAAAAAAAGGTAGTAAAAAAGAAATTTAGGACATTAATGCCGTGGATCGGGACTTTTTTGATCCGTTCAACTCCGTACCTTTGAAATGTTTTTTTTAATTGGAAAAAAGTTATGGAATCGGAAAACATATCGAACACGGCCCATCCGTCGCAGATTACAGGTCGCATTTCGCAGATTATCGGCCCCGTGGTGGACGTGGCGTTCGAAGGCCCCGAAAACGAGGTCGTTCTGCCCAGCATCCACGACGCCATGCAGATCCGGCGCGACAACGGAAAAATCCTGATCGTCGAAGTACAGCAGCACATCGGTGAAAACACCGTGCGCACCGTCGCGATGGACAGCACCGACGGCCTGCGCCGGGGAATGGAAGCGGTATCGCACTTCAGCCCGATTACCATGCCGGTCGGCGAGCAGATCAAAGGGCGGCTGATGAACGTCGTGGGCGATGCGATCGACGGCATGAAGCCGCTCGACGAAAAAGGGGCTTACCCGATCCACCGCGAACCCCCGAAATTCGACGAACTGACCACCGTGCAGGAAGTGCTCTACACCGGTATCAAGGTGATCGACCTGCTCGAACCCTATTCGAAAGGCGGTAAGATCGGACTGTTCGGCGGCGCAGGCGTCGGCAAGACCGTGCTGATCATGGAACTGATTAACAACATCGCCAAGAAACACCACGGCTTTTCGGTTTTCGCAGGCGTCGGCGAGCGTACCCGCGAGGGCAACGACTTGCTGCGCGAAATGATCGAATCGGGCGTGATCCGCTACGGCGAGGCGTTCAAGGAGAGCATGGAAAAAGGCGAATGGGATCTGTCGAAGGTGGATTACAAGGAGGTCGAGAAATCGCAGGCCACGCTGGTGTTCGGACAGATGAACGAACCTCCCGGAGCCCGCTCTTCGGTGGCGCTGTCGGGGCTAACCGTAGCCGAATCGTTCCGCGACGCGGGAACCGGAACCAAGGACATCCTGTTCTTCATCGACAATATTTTCCGTTTCACGCAGGCGGGCTCCGAAGTATCGGCGCTGCTCGGACGTATGCCGTCGGCCGTGGGTTACCAGCCGACGCTGGCCACCGAAATGGGCGCGATGCAGGAGCGGATCACCTCGACGAAAAAAGGTTCGATTACCTCCGTACAGGCCGTTTACGTGCCGGCGGACGACCTGACCGACCCGGCCCCGGCGACCACGTTCACGCACCTGGACGCCACCACCGTACTGAGCCGCAAGATCACCGAGCTGGGGATCTACCCGGCCGTCGATCCGCTCGAATCGACTTCGCGCATCCTCGATCCGCTGGTGGTCGGCAAGGAACACTACGAAACCGCGCAGCGCGTAAAACAGATCCTTCAGCGCAACAAGGAGTTGCAGGACATCATATCGATCCTCGGCATGGAGGAGCTCTCGGACGAAGACCGGCAGACCGTGAACCGAGCGCGCCGCGTACAGCGTTTTCTGTCGCAGCCGTTCACCGTGGCCGAACAGTTCACCGGCGTACCGGGCGTGATGGTCACCATCGAGGAGACGATCCGCGGGTTCAAAATGATCCTCGACGGCGAAGTCGATTACCTGCCCGAGCCGGCCTTCCTGAATGTCGGAACGATCGACGAAGCGATCGAAAAAGGTAAAAAACTGTTAGCACAGGCTGCCGTATGACCCTCGAGATCTTATCCCCCGAACGGACGCTTTACAGCGGAGAAGTTGAGCGCGTAACGCTGCCGGGAGCGCTCGGCGAGTTCACCGTGCTCAGAAGACACGCTCCGATCATCTCCGCCCTCGTCAAAGGGGAGGTCAAATACCTGCTCAAAGACGGCAAAGAAGAAAAAGTGGCGATCGCGAGCGGTTTTGCGGAAGTGAAAAAAGACAAAGTGTCGGTCTGCGTCGAAAGCGTCTGACGACAGAAAAAAGAAAACACGGGGAAGCGTCGGGCTTTCTCAAACGACTGGAAAAAATGGAAAACGGGGAACGTAAATTTAAAAGGCATTACGTGATCGGGCTGACCCTCCTGACACTGATTTCGGGCTGGGGCGGCGCGGCGCTGATGCTGGGCGCTTACCCGAAACATTATGTGGAATGGCTGCCGTACATGCCGCTGTTTTTCTATTTCTGGGGGCTGATTTTCGTGGCGCTTTTCCGCCGCAACACCGGGCGGAAAATGACGCGACTGTTCCTCGGCATGAAAGTGGCGAAAATGTTGCTTTTCGTTCTGCTGATCGGGCTTTACACGTCGCTGGTGGATGTTCGCAATACGGAGTTCGTCGTGACGTTTCTCGCCTACTACCTGATTTTCCTGCTATTCGAAACGGTGTTTTTCTGGCACTATGAAAACAAATTGAAAAAAAACGAAGGGAATGAATAGTTTACGACATATCGTTGCCATCGTGTGTCTGCTGCTGTTCGGGATCGCGAAACCCGCAGCGGCGGAAGACCTGCCCAAAGGCGAGGATGCAGACGTGAAGGAGATCGTTTTCGGACACATCGGCGACGCTTACGGATGGCACATCACGACCTGGGGCGAAACGCACGTGACGGTTCCGCTGCCGGTGATCGTTCGCAGCAAGACCGGACACTGGAACGTATTCTCATCGTCGCGCCTGGAACATGGGGAATATAACGGCTATTACATCGCGCAGGACGGCCCGTACGCCGGCAAGATCGTCGAACGCATCAACGGACAGGAGATGCGCCCGCTCGACCTGTCGATCACGAAGACGGTGTTCGCGTTGCTGCTGAACAGCCTGATCCTCGTCTGCATCGTACTCGGCGTCGCACGGTGGTACCGCAAACGCACAGTCGAAACGGCCGCGCCGGGCGGATTCGTCGGAGCGATGGAAATGTTCGTGATGATGATCCACGACGACCTGATCAAAAGCTGCGTCGGGAAAGATTACAAACGGTTCGCGCCGTACCTGCTGACCGTCTTCTTCTTCATCTTCATCAACAACATCATGGGGCTGATCCCGATTTTCCCCGGAGGGGCCAACGTGACCGGCAATATCGCAATCACGATGGTGTTGGCGTTGTGCACATTCGTCGCCGTGAATCTGTTCGGGACGCGCGAATACTGGAAAGAGATTTTCTGGCCGGAGGTTCCCGTATGGCTCAAATGTCCGGTTCCGATGATGCCGGCGATCGAACTGGTCGGTATTTTCACGAAGCCGTTCGCGCTGATGATCCGTCTGTTCGCCAACATGATGGCCGGACACGCGGTGATCCTGAGTCTCACGTGCCTGGTATTCGTCACGGTCAGCATGGGCCCGGCCGTCAACGGATCGATGACAGTGGTATCGGTATTGTTCTGCATCTTCATGAACCTGCTGGAACTTCTGGTGGCGTTTATCCAGGCCTACGTATTCACGATGCTGTCGGCCGTATTCATCGGCCTGGCGCGCGTGGAGCACCATAAAACCGAAGAAGCGGAAATTTAATCCGGATACGGAATTTCAAAAAGTTACTAATTCAAATAACAATTAAAAACCTAAAGTTATGTTACTTACATTATTGTTACAGGTTGCAGCAGAATTGAGCCTCGGAAAACTGGGCGCAGCGATCGGCGCCGGTCTGGCCGCCATCGGAGCAGGTATCGGTATCGGTAAGATCGGCGGATCGGCGATGGAAGCCATCGCACGCCAGCCGGAAGCTTCGAACGATATCCGTACGAATATGATCATCATCGCGGCGCTGGTCGAAGGCGTTGCGCTGTTTGCCGTGGTCGTTTGTTTCCTCGCGCTTTAATCCTAAATCCGGAAAGCGATGGGACTCTTACAACCCGAATCGGGCCTCCTGTTTTGGATGCTGCTGTCGTTCATCGTCGTTTTCGTGATCCTGGCCAAATACGGTTTCCCGGTTATCACGAAGATGGTCGAGGAGCGTAGGGTTTTCGTCGAAAAGTCTCTGGAAGCGGCCAAAGAGGCAAAAGCCCAACTGGACAATATCAAAACCGAAAGCGAAGCCCTGCTGCAGCAAGCGCGCGAAGATCAGATGAAAATCCTGAACGAAGCCGCCGCCGCCAAGGAACGTATCATCAGCGAGGCGAAGGGACAGGCGCAGGCCGAAGCCCAGAAACAACTCGAAGAGGCGAAACGCCAGATACGGCTTGAGAAAGAGGCCGCCGTACGCGAAGTACGCAGCCAGATCGCGATGCTGTCGGTCGATATCGCCGAAAAAGTGATCCGTAACAAGCTGGACAACACCCCGGCGCAGATGTCGATGATCGACCGACTGCTCGAGGAGATGCCCGACATGAAACAGTCGTAGCGTATGAACACAGGAATGATCCCGGTACGGTATGCCAAAGCGTTGCTGGAGTTCGCGTATGAAAAAAAATGCGCGGAACAGGTGTACGCCGAGATGTCCGCCGTGGCCGGAAGTTTCGAACGCGAACACGCGCTGCGCCGGGTACTGGATAATCCCGTACTGCCGGTCGACAAGAAAACGGAACTGATCCGTACCGCGGGCGGAGGACGAACGAGCGAAGTATTCGACCGGTTCGTGTGGCTCGTGCTGCACAACCGCAGGGAACGTTACTTGCAATCGATCAGCCTGATGTACCTCGATCTGTACCGCAAACTGAACCGCATCAGCACCGGCAGGCTGGAAACGGCCGTACCCGTAACCCCCGAAACCGAACGGAAGATCATCGACCTGATCGCCTCCGAAACGAACGGGAAGGTGGAACTCAAAACGTCCGTCAGACCGGAATTGCTCGGCGGGTTCGTTTTCGAAATGGACTCGGAACGGCTGGACGCCAGTATTGCGACGCAACTGCGCAATATCAAGAAACAATTCGTCGAAAAGAACAAACGGATTGTATAGTGTTTTTAATCAGTAAACAAAGAAGGTATGTCTGAAAATATAAAGGCAAGCGAGATTTCGGACGTGCTGCGGATGCAGCTCGAGGGAATCGACACCGACCTTCGGTTCGAAGAAGTCGGCACGGTGCTTCAGGTCAGCGACGGCGTCGTCCGGATCTACGGCTTGCAGAATGCTGAGGCCAACGAACTGTTGGAGTTCGACAACGGCATCCGGGCCGTGGTGATGAACCTCGAGGAAGATAACGTCGGCGCCGTGCTGCTGGGCCCGACGGATCAGATCCGCGAAGGGGACACCGTGAAACGCACCAAGCGCATCGCGTCGATCAACGTCAGCGAAGCGATGCTCGGTCGCGTGATCGACCCGCTCGGCAATCCGCTGGACGGCATGGGACTGATCGGCGGCGAAACGATCGAAATGCCGCTGGAACGCAAAGCGCCGGGCGTTATTTTCCGGCAGCCGGTGAACCAGCCGCTGCAAACCGGACTGAAAGCCGTCGACGCGATGATCCCGATCGGCCGCGGACAGCGCGAACTGATCATCGGCGACCGCCAGACCGGAAAAACGGCTATCGCCATCGATACGATCCTGAACCAGAAAAGCAATTTCGAAGCGGGCGACCCGATCTACTGTATCTACGTAGCCATCGGGCAAAAAGGCTCGACCGTAGCCACGATCGTCAACACGCTGCGTGAAAAAGGAGCGATGGACTATACGGTCGTCGTGGCCGCTACGGCTTCCGACCCGGCCGCCATGCAATATTTCGCACCGTTCGCCGGGGCCGCCATCGGCGAATACTTCCGCGACACGGGACGCCACGCGCTGGTCGTTTACGACGACCTGTCGAAACAGGCGGTAGCTTACCGCGAAGTATCGCTGATTCTCCGCCGCCCGTCGGGCCGCGAAGCGTATCCGGGCGATATCTTCTACCTGCACTCCCGTTTGTTGGAACGCGCCGCGAAGATCATCAACCAGCAGGAAGTGGCCGAGCAGATGAACGACCTGCCGCCCAGCCTGCAAGGCAAGGTCAAAGGAGGCGGTTCGCTGACGGCGCTGCCGATCATCGAAACGCAGGCGGGGGACGTAGCCGCCTATATCCCGACCAACGTGATTTCGATCACCGACGGTCAGATCTTCCTCGACACCGACTTGTTCAATCAGGGAAACCGCCCGGCTATCAACGTCGGAATCTCTGTATCGCGCGTCGGCGGTAACGCGCAGATCAAGGCGATGAAAAAGGTAGCCGGCACGCTGAAAATCGACCAGGCCCAGTACCGCGAACTGGAAGCGTTTACGAAGTTCGGCGGCGACATGGATCCGGTGACGGCGCTGACGATCGACAAAGGACAGAAAAACACCCGTCTGCTGGTACAACCGCAATACTCGCCGATGCCGGTCGAACAACAGATCGCCGTACTGTACTGCGGTACGCACGGCCTGCTGAAAGACGTTCCGCTGGATCGGGTGCAGGATTTCGAAACGGCATTGATCAACAACCTGCTGGGCAGCGAAACGCTCGCCACGCTGAAAAAAGGCATCATCAACGACGAGGTAACCGCCAAAATCGAGGAAGTGGCTGCAGCAGTCGCCTCGGCACTTAAAAAGTCATAAGTCATGGCATCGCTGAAAGAGGTCAAGGGAAGAATCGCGTCGGTCAACAGTACGCTGAAAATCACGTCGGCCATGAAAATGGTAGCGTCGGCCAAGTTGCACCGCGCGCAGGGAGCCATCGAAAACATGCTCCCCTACGAGCGGAAGCTGAACGGCATCCTCTCGGGATTCCTGTCGGCCGAAGGTTCGGTCAGTTCTCCCTTTGCCGAAAAGAGGGAAGTGCAGCGGGTGGCCATCGTGGCCGTTTCGTCGAACTCGTCGCTCTGCGGTGCATTCAACGCCAATGTCGCTAAAAAACTGCACGAAACGATCGCCTCTTACGGCAAGCTGAAACGGGAAAACATTCTGATCTTCCCGATCGGGAAAAAAATCGCCGAAGCGACCCGCAAAGAGGGTTTCGAACCGCAGGGCGATTACCAGAAAATGGCTGAGAAACCGACTTACAAAGAAACTTCCGATCTAGCCGCCCGGTTGATGAAGATGTTCGCAAATCACGAGATCGACCGCGTCGAACTGATATACAACCATTTCAAAAGCACGGCCGTACAGGTGCTGACGCGCGAGGAATACCTGCCGATCGACACCGAACAGCAGAAAGGGAAAGGTCTGAGCACGGATTATATCGTCGAACCGGATCGCGAGACGGTCGTCAACACGCTGATCCCGCAGGTGCTGGGGCTGAAAATTTTCACCGTGTTGCTGGATTCGAACGCCGCCGAGCATGCCGCCCGGACAATCGCCATGCAAATGGCGACGGACAATGCGATCGAACTGATCCAGGAACTTACGATCCAGTATAACAAAACACGCCAGCAGTTGATTACGAACGAACTGCTCGATATGATGGGAAGCGAAATCGGCAACGACTGATTTTTCGACATCGCACACCCGACAAAAACGCCTTCATGCGATGAAGGCGTTTTTTATTACCCGAAAAAGCTTCGTATACACGCTGCCGACACAGTGATCGCCCCCGGCCGATCATGTTTAGCAACCGGGACGATCCCGTCGCTGCCGACCGCTTCGAATTATCGATCTTCATTTTACCCCCTAAACATCATAAGAGAAGTTCCGGCTGTCCGCCCATCTCGGAGTCGCTATAGGGGCGAAAAACGAGCCAGGTGGTAGATTTCGAACCGGAATTTCAGCCGAATAACCCCCCGCACATTTTCCGGAAAGAACATCGGCCTCAACCGGAAGTGATTTAGAACGCACTTTAATAAAAATTCTTAGTAAAAGTTTCGGCGATGTTTTGGCTTTTCTGGCATATTTTATATAAATTTGTATTTAAGCTGCGGAGTGTGGCTAATTGAAAATTTTAACTATCAGTTTGTATGTCCGGGAAATCCGAAAAAAAAGAGCATCAGAAAAAAATTATAGGGCTTAGCCGTAAAGGACTCATTTTAACTGTCATAGCGGCGGTTGCCGTCGGAGCGAGCATCACGATCGGATTGAACAGAGTTTACATGCAGAGTTCGACGGACGAGTCGTGCCAGTCGTGCCATGTGCACCCTCAGGCGGATAAAAGCTGGAAACTGTCGTCGCACCACAACAGCAAAAGCGGCGTAGTGACCGGTTGCGCCGAATGCCACCTGCCCCCGAAAGGCTCTTTCAAGCATTTCACGGCCAAAGCGCGGACCGGTTTGAAAGATTTGTGGGCCTACTGGACGAAAGACAGTTCCGAATTCGACTGGGAAAGTAAAAAAGAACTGGACCACGCCGTCACGATCGTCTACAACGAATCATGCAAGGAGTGCCATCAGCAGTTGTTCCCGTCGCGGCTCAGTCAGGAAGGTATCACCGCCCATCTCTACTACGAAGAAAACGAAAAGAAACTCGACCTGCAGTGTATCAGCTGCCATCTGGACGTAGGCCATTACGATCCGAACTATACGCATGCGAAAATGCAGGGCATCCCGCAGCCCGAAGCGAAAAAAGGCGAACCGTTCACCGAAGCGGCTACCGTAACCGCATTCGAGAATTTTACCGAAACCATCCCCGGTACGACCGTATCGTTTGACATGAAAGCGATCCCCGGAGGAACTTTCGCAATGGGCAGCCCGGACGACGAACCGTTCCGCAGGGACGACGAAGGCCCCGTAAAAAAAGTGACCGTTTCGCCGTTCTTTATCGGCGAAACCGAAGTGACCTGGGATCAGTACTGGGCTTTTTACGCCGAGACCATGTCGGAAGGACGCACGCCGCCGGAAAAGGTTTACGCCAACAATTCGAACCCGGAAGTAGACGCGATCAGCGGCCCGACCCCGCCGTTCGGCATCCCCGACCAGGGTTGGGGCAGCGGCAACCGGCCGGCCATCACGATGACCCATTACGCGGCCGAAACGTTCTGCCAGTGGTTGTCGAAAAAAACCGGCAAGAAATACCGTCTGCCGACCGAAGCCGAATGGGAATACGCGACGCGCGGCGGAACGGAAACGCCCTACTTCTTCGCCGGCGATCCGAAGAAACTCTCCGATCAGGGCTTCTGGCGGAAATTCTTCGATGCCGACACGACCAACATAAACCGTTACGTCGTCTATACAAAAAACAGCAAGAACAAAACCCAGGAGCCGTCGTTCGTACAAGCCAACCCGTTCGGGCTTAAAAATACGCTCGGCAACGTAATGGAATACTGCTCGGACTGGTATGCCGAAGACGCCTACGCGAAAATGCCCGACGGCGTAGTCGATCCGAAAGGCCCCGCATCGGGGAAAGAACACGTAGTGCGCGGCGGTCAGTTCTCCGACGACGCGGCGGATCTGCGATCGGCCGCCCGCGGACATACCGAGCACGACAAATGGCTGAAAACCGATCCGCAAAATCCGAAAAGTATCTGGTGGTACTCGGATATCCGCAGCATCGGGTTCCGGGTCGTATGCGAACCCGCCGAGGGTCAGCAACCGTAATCGTCAGAGCTTGTCCGACAAAAAAGAAACCAAATCAATAAAACCTAAACATTAACTATTATGAGCAAGGATAACAAAATTACCAGAAGGGAGTTCCTCTCCTATTCGGCAGTGGCCGGCGTAGCCGGAGCGCTGGGCTTTTCACCGCTTCTTTCCTCGTGCGGAAACAGCAAAAAGACGGCTTACGTACCGTTGAAAGCGCCCGGGGAATATTACATTCCGGAATTGCCCGACAAAGCGGCCGACGGAAAAGAACTGAAAGCCGGCGTGATCGGCTGCGGCGGACGCGGTTCGGGAGCGGCCGAGAACTTTCTGGCGGCCGCCAACGGAGTTACGATCACGGCGCTTGGTGACGTATTCGACGACCGCCTGCAGGGATTGAAAAACACGCTGAAAGACAAATACCAGATCGAAGTAGCCGACGACAAATGCTTCACCGGTTTCGACGCCTATAAAAACGTGATCGATTCCGGCGTAGACGTGGTAATCATCGCCACGCCCCCGTTTTTCCGTCCGGAACACTTCAAATACGCCACCGAAAAAGGGGTACACAGTTTCCTCGAAAAACCGATCTGCGTCGATCCGGAAGGTTACCGCACCGTAATGGCCGCGGCCAAGCAGGCCCAGGCCAAGGGGCTGTGCGTTATCACCGGAACGCAGCGTCACCATCAACGCCCCTACGTAGAATCGTATAAAAAGGTGCAGGAAGGTCTGATCGGCGAAATTACCGGCGGCAACGTCTACTGGAATCAGCCGATGCTGTGGTACCGCAACCGTGAAAAAGGTTGGTCGGACATGGAGTGGATGATCCGCGACTGGGTGAACTGGAAATGGCTTTCCGGAGACCATATCGTTGAACAACACGTTCACAATATCGACGTATTCAACTGGTTCTCGGGTTATAAGCCGAAACGAGCCACCGCTTTCGGAAGCCGCCAGCGCCGCGTGACGGGGGATCAGTACGACAATTTCAGCGTAGATTTCGAATACGACAACGGCGTTCATATGCACAGCATGTGCCGCCAGATCGACGGCTGCGATTCCAACGTCAGCGAATTCATCCAGGGAACCAAAGGATCGTGGAGCAGCACCGACTTCGCCATCCGCGACCTGCAGGGCAACATCGTATGGCAGTACGACAGCGCGACCGAAGATGCCGCCCACCAGCAAAACGACCCGTACACGCTGGAGCATGTCAACTGGATCTCCTGCATCCGCAACAATACCCCGATCGTACAGGCCGAAGAGACCGCCACATCGAATATGTGCGCCATTATGGGCCGGGAATCGGCTTACACCGGCAAGTCGGTCTCTTGGGACGAAATGACGGCATCGCCGCTGAACCTCACGCCTGCCAAGATGGAACTTGGCCCGATGGACATGAGCATCTATACCGTTCCCGTCCCGGGCACAGGCAAATAAAACGAACTCCGGCGATCCGGATTCCGGCAATAAAACGGGTATATACATCTATACCCGTTTTTATTCGTTCCGGGAGACAACCTGAAACAAGATGAAACTCATCGATGCCGAACTGTTGAACCGTACCTCCGCCCAGGCCAGAACGGACGACCGTCTCCGAAAGAATTATAACTTTCACGAACGGCCGGACGATCCGGTAAACCGGCTGTTGAATGCGCTCGAACCGGGCAGCTACCTGCCGGCGCACCGCCACCTGAATCCTGCCAAGGACGAGGCGATCGTGGTATTGCGCGGCAGCGTCGCCTCGTTCATTTTCGACGACCGGGGCGAAATTGCCGAATGTGCCGTGATCGACCCGCAGCAAGGCGTTTACGGATTCGACATTCCGGCCGGCGAGTGGCATAGCCTGTTGGTGCTCGAAAGCGGTACGGTCGTCTACGAAGTGAAGCCCGGCCCGTACGTCCCGCTGCAAGAGTCCGACCTGGCGCCCTGGACGCCGCGCACCGGCGATGCCGGGGGAATAGACCGTTACCTGAAACGATTGCAGGACGAATTATCGAACCGAAACAAACAATCAAAAATATGAAAAGAAGAGACTTTTTACGGGCGACGCTGGTCGGCGGAGCCGTCGCAGCGGTCAGTCCGCTGAACATGCTCGCAGGATGCGACAGCACTAAAAAGAAAAAAACGGAACTGAAACTCTCGTTCCAGGAAGGAACCGCTCCCGGTGAAACGCTGGAGCAGAAATTCGATTTCATGGAACAGAACGGCGTGGTCGGCTTCGAACCCGGCGGAGCCGGCTTGGCCGCACGGGTCGGCGAACTGCAAAAACTGCTGCAAGGACGCAACATCAAGGTCAGCGCGATCTGCGCCGGTTTCCAGGGCTTCATTCTGTCGGAAGACGAAGCGGTGCGGCAACAGTTCGACCAAACGATGCGCGAGATCATCGCTGCGGCCGGCGAACTCGGCTCGACGGGCGTCATCATGGTTCCGGCTTTCAACGGGCAGGTTCCCGCAATGCCGCACACGATGGACACCCGCAACTACTTGGTAGACCAGCTCCGCCAGTTGGGCGATTACGCGGTACAGTGCGGCACGACCGTCATTCTCGAACCGTTGAACCGCAACGAGGCATTCTACCTGCGCCAAGTAGGCGACGCCGCCTCGATCTGCCGCGATGCGAAACATCCCGCCGTGAAATGCATGGGCGACTTCTGGCACATGACTTTCGAAGAACCTTCCGACTACGGGGCCTTCTTCTCCGCCGGCGAGCACCTGCAACACGTACACATCGCCAGCCGCGGCACCCGCAACACGCCCGGCGAAGACGGCGACGTAGACAACTACGTGGACGGCTTCCGCGCCCTGAAAGCGATGAATTACCCGAATTACGTCAGCTTCGAATGCGGCTGTAAAGGAGACAGGACGCAGAGCGTTCCGGCTGCGCTGAAACTGATCCGCGAACAGTGGGACATGGCCTAAACCGGCCGGTTCCTCGCACTGATTCGGGAATTATTTTCTTTTTCTGAAAAATAATTCCGATCTCATTTCCAAATAAAAGCCTTACAATAAGCATATTGTAAGGCTTTTGTCGTTTACGCACCGGAATAGATTGAGAAAAACATGGTACTTTGTATTGCAAAGTATAATTTTATTCCATATATTTGTCGTATCCATTCAAATATCGTTTAATCTCAAAAAAGCGACATCATGAAAAAGACCGTAAACGTAAACATAGGAGGCGCTCCGTTCATCGTGGACGAAGACGCCTACGGCATGCTGAAAAAATACCTGAACGAAATCGAAATCCGTCTGGACGGCGTAGACGACAAAGAGACGATGCAGGACATCGAGATACGGATCGCCGATATTTTCAACGGCGCGATTTCGGCCCAGTCGCAAGTCGTGGACGCGGCGCTGGTCAAACGGGCGATCGCGATCATCGGCAGCGCCCGCGAGTTCGGGGAACCGCGCCGCAGTCTCCCGGACCAAGAACCCGGACCGGGACCCGATCGGCAGCGCCGGCTTTACCGGAGCCGCCGCGAGAAGATCATCGGCGGCGTATGCGGCGGTATCGCCGAGTACTCGGAAATCGATCTTACGTTGGTCCGGGTCCTTATGGCGCTGTTCATCATTTTCGGAGTCGGCCTGATGGTCTACATCGTCATGTGGATCATCATCCCGCTGGAACCGGCAAAACAAGAGAACTATAACGAATACAGGAGGTAAGGCCATGACAGAACTGAATATAGACAATATCAAGGCCCAGATGCGGAAAGGGATCCTGGAGTATTGCATCCTGTCGATCATATCGCGCAACGACGCCTATGCTTCATCGATCATCGCCGAGCTGAAGGCCGCCGAAATGATCGTGGTGGAAGGGACGCTCTATCCGCTGCTCACCCGGCAGAAAAACCAGGGGCTTCTTTCGTACCGCTGGGAAGAATCGCCGCAAGGACCGCCCCGCAAGTATTATTCGATCACGCAGAAAGGCCGAGAATGCCTCGAACAACTCGACATCGCATGGAGTGAACTGATCTCGCAGATCCGGATCATCCGCGACGGAAACCGTTAAAACCCGACAGCCATGAACAACACGATCAATGTCAGCATCGCCGGCATCGCTTTTATCCTCGAAAACGAAGGATACCGGCTTTTGAAAGACTACCTGGTACGGATCGAGGTAGGATACAAAGGAAATCCGGACGGCCCCGAAATCCTGTCGGATATCGAAGCCCGCATCAGCGAACTGATCCTGAACGAACAGGACGCCGACACGGTGGTCACCGCCGAGCGAATCCGTACCATTATCGGCCAACTGGGTCTGCCCGACGGCATGGATACGCGCACGCCGGCAGACAACATTCAGGCAGACAGCGTTCCATCCGACAACTTCGCGCGACGGCTCTACCGCAACCCCGACGGAGCCAAACTCGGCGGCGTGTGCAACGGAATAGCCACCTATTTCCGGGTAGACCCGACCCTGGTGCGCCTGATTTTCTGCTCGCCGCTGTTGATCTTGGTCTGCATCAGCGTCATCCCGTTTCTGAATATGTTTTGCGGATTTTTCGGGGTGTTGATCGGCGTCAGTTCCCTGCTCTACCTGATCCTGTGGTTCTCGATCCCGAAAGCGCGCACGCCGCGCCAAAGGCTGGAGATGAGCGGGGAAAAAATCACCGCCTCGTCGATCCACCGTAACATCAGCGAAGATCTGAACAGCGCCCATCCTTCGCCGAAAAACGAACGGACGGCCTCGGTATTTTCCGAGTTGCTTTATGTTCTGGGCCGGGTATTGCTGTTTTGCATCAAGGCCTTCGTTCTGATCGTAGGCGGCATTCTGGCGCTGAGCATCATCGCAGCCGTCGTCGCCGTCATTTCATTCCTGATCGGCGGATCGATCGTCGGAATGCCGTTCCACATCGCCGGCACCCAGAGCGTCCTGCTGGTGATCCTGTTGCTGCTGGTGTTCGTCCTGCCGGTTTTCATCGTCATCTACCTGCTGATGAAACTGGTTTTCGACCTGCCGAGTCGGAAAACGACCCTGTCCGTGCTGTTCGGTATCTGGATCCTGATCCTGATCTATATCGGCGTATACGTCGTAAGGAATTACGACCGCTTGGAAGAAGCGGTGCGAAAAGACAACATCGAACTCTTTTTCAATGTAACCCGGAGCGTGACCGTCATCCCGACTCCGACGATCGTCAACGATACGGTGCGCGTCGAAACGGTTTCGATAGGCGACTCGACGGCCACCGACACCGTTCGCATCGAATATTATACGGAATAAAACGGAAAACGGGGGGCGCGTCGGCAGATCCCGACGGCCGACCCGACATAACCCAATAACTACCATCGGCATGGAAATCATCGAAAACGACAAACCCGGACGCAACCGAACGGTTGAAATAATCCGTCCGCGCAATCTTTTTATCGGGATCATCCTGATCCTCGCAGGCATCCTGTGGCTGCTGAACAACTTCGGGCTGCTATCCGACAGCGCATTCGAGCTGATCTTCTCCTGGCACATGCTGGTCGTTCTGATCGGAACCTACCTGCTTTCGCTGAGCCGGTGGATCCCGGGCAGCATCGTCACGGCGATCGGAATCCTGCTGCTGCTGGTCGACCGGCTGTGCCTGGATATCCCGTTCGAAAAGATCATTTTCCCCCTTCTTTTCATCTTCGCAGGAATTTTCTTTATTCTGAACCGCAGAAACCGGAATTAACGTTCCGGTTTCTTCTTTTCTTTCCGTTCAAAAAATCAGGCATCCAATGTGCAGGGGAATTGATTAATTACTATTTTTGTAACGGATAAAGATTGAACCGAAAAGGAGGAACGATTATGGAAGGAAAGAAATGCGTGGGTATTCTGACGTCGGGCGGAGACGCCCCGGGTATGAATGCGGCCATCCGCGCCGTGACGCGGGCGGCTATTTACAACGGATTCGACGTAAAAGGGATCATGAGAGGATACAAAGGCCTGATAACCGATGAGATCATTCCGTTCCAGACCCAGAATGTCAGCAACATCATCCAGCAGGGAGGAACCATCCTCAAAACTGCGCGCTGCGAGGAGTTCCGGACGCCGGAAGGCCGGAAGATCGCTTACGACAACATCATAAAGCACGGCATCTCGGCGCTGGTCGTAATCGGCGGGGACGGGTCGCTGACCGGAGCGCGGATTTTCGCTTCCGAATACAATTTCCCGATCGTAGGAGTGCCGGGAACGATCGACAACGACCTGTTCGGCACCGATACGACCATCGGGTACGATACCGCTCTGAACACCATCGTAGAATCGGTCGATAAGATCCGCGACACGGCGACCTCGCACGAACGCATTTTCTTCATCGAGGTCATGGGCCGCGAAGCCGGATTCCTCGCGCTGAACGGAGCCATCGCTTCGGGAGCCGAAGCGGCCATCATCCCGGAAATCGCGACGGAAGTCGACCAACTGGGCGAATTCATCCAACAGGGATTCCGCAAATCGAAGAACAGCAGCATCGTCCTGGTGGCCGAAAGCGAACTGACCGGCGGCGCCATCGGACTGGCCGAACGGGTCAAGAACGAATTTCCGCAGTACGATGTCCGCGTAACGATCCTGGGACACATTCAGCGCGGCGGTTCGCCGTCGGCCAGCGACCGGATTCTGGCGAGCCGGCTCGGAGAAGCCGCCATCAACGCCCTGCTCGAAGACCAGCGCAACGTAATGGTCGGCATCCAGAACGATGAACTGGTTTACATCCCGTTCAGCAAAGCGATCAAAAACCAGAAACCGATCAAACGGGAGCTGTTGAATACGCTGAGAACGCTTTCGATCTAAACCGGAACGGGAGACGGCTGTTCCGTCTTAAACATACAGGCAGCCGGCCCTTCTTCCGAAGAGCCGGCTGCCCTGCTTATAAAACAAAACATCATGGCACACACGCACAATCATTCGGTCGATCACCTGAACCGGGCTTTCATGCTGGGCATTCTGCTGAATCTGGTTTTCGTAGCCGTCGAGTTCGGCGCGGGACTCTTTCTGGACTCCGTCGCCCTGATCTCCGACGCGGGGCACAACCTGAGCGACGTCGTCAGCCTCGTCCTATCGCTGCTGGCATTCCGGCTCGCCCGGCTGAAACCGACCCCGAAATACACTTACGGATACAAAAAAAGCACGGTGCTGGTCTCGCTGCTGAATGCATGTATCCTGCTGGTGGCCGTCGGCGTCATCTTTGCCGAAAGCATCGACAAGCTTAAAAATCCGACTCCGATCGCCGGGGGCAGCGTCGCCTGGGTCGCCGGCGTGGGAATCGTCATCAACGCCTTTACCGCATGGCTATTCCTCAAAGACAAGGAGAAAGATCTGAACGTCAAAGGCGCCTACCTGCACATGGCGGCCGATACGCTGGTTTCGGTCGGCGTACTGATTTCGGGCATCGTCATCAGTTTTACGGGATGGTACATCATCGACCCCATCATCGGCATGGTGATCGCCGTAGTCATCCTGATCTCGACCGCGCATCTGCTGCACGACAGCCTGCGTCTGTCGCTGGACGGCGTCCCGACCGGGATCGACAGCGAGCGGATCCGGAAAGAGATCCTCGATGCGGACCCCGGAATCGCAAATGTCCACCACCTGCACATCTGGGCCATCAGCACGACCGAGAACGCCCTGACAGCCCACATCGCCGTCCGCGACACGGAACAAATTCCAGCGCTCAAACACCGAATCAAACACCTGCTCGAACACACGGGAATCACCCATGCCACCCTGGAATTCGAACGGCCGGAAGAGACGTGCGACGACCCGGGATGCAATCCTCCCTGCTGATATCGGAACCGGAATGTCTTTTTTTCGGCCGGAAATCCGAGCAAAACATCGTCGCAGTCCGAATTATTTCTATCTTTACGATGAAATCATCGTTAAACCCGAATATATAAAAAGCGCTATGAAGAAACTTCTGATCGCGGCGTTCCTGCTGGCGGCCGTTCCTTTCTCTTCGTTCGGATGGAACAAATTGGGCCACGACATTTCGGCGGCCATCGCACAACAAAACATGACAAAAAAAGCGAAAAAGAACATCGCCAAATACCTCGAAGGACACGACATCATCTATTACGCCTCATGGATGGACTACCTCGGCTACGTTACCAAAAGCGGCTACTCGAACGAATGGTTCGACCATTGCGTTCCGGTCAACAAGGATTTCGAATACGCGGAAGGCGACTTCCCAGGCGATGCGCTGATGGCCGTAGAAAAAGCGATCGACCGGATGAAGGATGGCAAGTACAAGAGCATGGACGATTCGACCGTATTGCTGCTGATCAAACACCTGGTTCACTTCCTGCCCGACATGCACTGTCCGGCTCACGTCATTTACAATTACCGCCCGTCGAACTACTGGCTGAAAGTGGACGGCGAGGCGATTCTGTTCCACAGCGTATGGGACGACATGCCTTCGCTCGGCCCCCACGCATGGAGCGTTACGGAATGGTGCGAACAACTGGATCGCTGTTCGAAAGCCGAAAAGGCCGAAATGGTCAGCGGGACTCCCAGGGAGTGGGTGAGCGACAATGCCCGCAACTGCATCGTCGCTTACGACATCGTAAGACCCGACACGGAACTTTCCGACCCGGAACGCTACGAAGGCAACCTGCTGGCCGAAAAGCAACTGCTCAAAGGCGGCTATCGGCTGGCTTACGTACTGAACCTGATTTTCGGATAAAGCGTCTGGAAACCGGTGCGCCGCATCCGGCAATCCGGCACGCAATCATTCCATATTCGATATAAACAAATAACAACCAGCCTATTGTGCGCAACACCCCTTCGGCACGCGCCAAATAAAGCCGATATTTTTTGCGGATTTGTTTTTTTTGGTTATCTTTGTACCATAATACCGCGGGGTGGAGCAGTTGGCAGCTCGTTGGGCTCATAACCCAAAGGTCGGAGGTTCAAGTCCTTCCCCCGCTACTAAGACAGACAAGGCTCTCATATATGAGAGCCTTGTCTGTCTTATGAAAGTATTACGAGATCTTTGATTTGAACCGGCGCCTCGTTTACCTGAGAATCTTATGTAGAATAAGTCTTGGCGACTCCCCCTACCCACCCATCCGAATAGTAAGGATTGGTTATCCGGTTGTCCATCCCGTCGTAGATGGGCGGTATCAATATCTCCCTTTAGCATTCATCAAACCGAATTTTTTACCGTCATACGGATCGCCGTCAACGACGATATAGTAATTGCCGTTCTCATCCGGGATATAAGTATATATAAAAGGCGTTATTTCACCGCTGCTCAACACCAGAGCCTACATGTCGTCGAAGTCCTGTATAATGCCCAGCCCATTCTTGTAAAAATCAATGTCCTTATATATCGGCGGAATAATTTCGGTATAGTCTATGTCGATTGCGACCTGGACCTGGGTTCGATGACTCTGCTCGACGGCACCTACTACATTCTCTCCAGACGGATGTTCGACATGACGAATTTCAGAGACTGGACAGATAAGTTTTACGCTTTTTCGAAAACAGGGGAGAAACTCTCAGAAATCGACATCTCGCAAGTATTTACCAGCTATCACTACCTGCATTGTCAGAACGACACGCTCGTCGCCCGAATAGGTAGCCGCAAAGGAGCCAGAACCCTGTATTTCGACAAACGCGGGCAGAGCTGGAACCTTTCGGGAAAGCAGCGTCTCTGTTCAAGGAAAATATTACGTATCCAATTTTCTGGGACACATGCGCGGACATTCGACCCTGTACAAAATAGAAGATCCTCGAAGCATGAACATCTACACGGGAGACAGACCGAAAGCCGACAAACTCATCGACCAGAGAGAGTGCAAATCGACCGAAGGCATGAAAAAATGGCTGGACATCATCGGGCGCCCACGAACCATGGAATTGCTCTCTTCCTTCGTCCGGAACAACCGGCTGTTGCACCTCTTCGGACGACAACGACGTGTATATATGCCAATCGGCGGACGATGATTCCGTGATCGACGAAACGAAAAACAGCCGCCTCCAGCATGTCTATCACTTTAAAATTCCGATGCACAACAATCCGTGGATAAAATTCAGCCGGACGAACTACCGCCAGTTAAATCTGCACACGGACCCAAACGATGTCGGCGTCATTATGGAAATTCCCCCCCTCCACGATTTTCGTACACTATATTATCCGCAAAAACAGGCGACTTGCGAATTCTTAATGCAAAATAAGAGTATAGCATAATTACAGCTTCGCCGACCGATCGACCGCTAACGCAAAAAATCGATACCGTCCGGCAAAAGGCCGGCTAACCCTTTTCCCGAGAATATTCCCTGTCCGCAGCCGGTGTAGTACGTATTTTGCATGTCTTCATGCAGAATTATTCATTAATAAAATAAAACAGCCATGAAAGAGAATTGTAACACATGCGATCCTTGTGAGGAAAATTTCTGGAACGAAGTAAAAGAGATCGTCGACAACGTGAAAAATTACACGAAGAAAGACCACGAAGAAAAAAAGAAAGAGGTGCAGGACGCTTTTTCCGAAGAAGAAAGCAAAAACGGCAAATAACTGCCCACGCAAAAACGGCAACAAAGCTTTCCCTCAGGGAGAACAAACTTACCGGGCCAAAACAAAAGAAGAAGGAACGTTTTCACGTTCCTTTTTCTTTTGAGCCACAAGTGGGACTCGAACCCACGACCTTTTCGTTACGAATGAAATGCTCTACCGACTGAGCTATTGTGGCAAATCCAAACGATCGTGCTCCCACAACCGGATTTAGCGAGTGCAAATTTCGTAAAATTAATCGAATTATCCGCAAAATCTTGCGACTTTTTTACCTCGCCACCGCTCTTTTTCCCGAAAAATCCGAAAAAAGAAGACCGACGATCGTTTATCCGACACGATCCTTTGCTATTCGGCCAACAATTTCTGCAACATAACGGGCTCGTCCGTCGTAATATAAGTAACGCCTTTACCGATCAACCATTTCATATTCGGCTCGTCGTCGACGGTCCAAACATTGACTTCCAACCCCAATTGTTTCGCTTCGTCGAACCACTCTTCATGGGCCCGCATCGCACCTATATGATAATCCAATCCGGTATACCCCTTGTCGGAGAGCTGTTTCGGGGTCAGATCGCTGCCAAGATAAGCCACCTTCGCTTTCGGCGACAACGCGATCAGGCGCTCGCAGACATTTTGACTGAACGAAATATATTCGACCAACTTATCCATCTTGTTTTTTTTCACCAGTTTCAACACAGCATCGACTGCCGCCGCCTCCTTCTCCTGGGTATTATGCGACTTGATCTCGATAATCAATTTCGTATGTTTCTGTTTACGCGCAATCGCAAGAAGCTCGTCCAGCGTCGGAATTGCTTCTCCGTTCGATAATTTGCAATCTTTCAAAGCCGCGTATGTGCTTTCGTCGATCCGCTTCCCGTCGATCGTCGGATCATGATGCACGACGACGACTCCGTCCGTCGTAATATACACATCGCATTCCGATCCCCTGGCTCCGATCTCAATCGCCTTTTTCAACGACGCGACCGAATTCTGAGCGGAACCCTCCGCCTTCCAATACCCCCGGTGCGCAACCACTTCCGTCGCAGGCTTTGCCCCGGCACCGACGATACCACACATAGCCACAACACTTAATAAAATCTGTTTAATTCCCATTTTATGCTTTTGTTTATGTTCTATTCAGAGAGTAAATATAATGATTATAGCGAAAATAATCAACAACGCCTAAAATAAAAGAAACGGAAACCCGTTGGTTTCCGTTTCTTTATCATGTAGACGATCGACTTATTCGGGAGATTCGTAGCCCGGATTCTGCCAGTTCGTCCCGGTAAGTTTATACATCTTATTCACTTCGTCCGTAGGCAACGGGAAAAGCAGATAAGTATCCGCATTCGATTTGCGTTCGCTGACAACGAACCGTTTATAAGTAAACGTACCGTCACTATCGTTCTTGGTCGCCCGCATACCCGTTACGACCGTCTCTGCTTCGTCAAGGATCTTCCAACGCCGAATATCGTAGAAACGAAGCGGTTCAAAAGCGAATTCTACCCGACGTTCATTCCAGATCCTGTCCCTGAACACATCTCTATCCGTAGTATATTCATCCCTAACATTCGGCATATCGGCTCTCGTACGGACTGCATTGACTGCCTCTACGGCAGACATGGAAGCCTGCCCGCTATATCCTTCTACCTGCTGAGTCGGGCCATAAGCTTCATTGGCCGCTTCTGCGAAGTTCAGATAAAGCTCTGCTAACCGGAATCTCCGTACATATCCGGTAACAGGTGTTTCATAAGATGAAGTATGTTTGTCGTACTTTCTCATGTAATAACCCGTTCTCGTATTCCGAATGGTCGTTTTATCAATTGCGCAGGAACTGTCTCTCGGCGCATTGTCATAAATCTTCACAAGTTCGTCCGGATCGTCCCAATGACGCTGTGCCCCATTGAAATAAACGGATTGATAGAAACGGGGATCGCGGTTCTCATAAGGATTCTGATCGTCGTATCCGGCAGCTTCATTGAAGTTCGGTTGCAAATGAGAGTCATCTTTATAATATTTGCCATCCCCAGTTTTCTTAAGAATCGGGTGTCCATCGGCCGTTTCATAAGAGTCAATCAACTCCTGAGTCGGACTGATTCCGGCAGAAGACTGCCTGGAATTAGTCGGAAGACCGTAATAATTCCAAACCGAAATACCGGCAACTCCATAAATCGTTTCCTTATCACTCGTACGGTCATAATCGTACGGAGTGAAGAAATAATAATCATAGGCGCCCTTCGAATCGGTCTGGACGACCGGCAGACGGGTAAACAAAGAATAATCGTGAGCCAGACATTGGTCGAGCGCTTCCTTCGTAATTCTAGCGGCATCTTCCCAAGTATAAGGATTTCCTTCTTCATTAGCGTGGAGCGGACTTACGGCCAGCATAATCGCTTCCGAACGGATCGCATAGGCTAATGCGCGGTGCATCATATTGGCATAGTTCGAGCCCAATACCCAACGGAATCCTTTACTCGTATAAGACATATCCTCGGCTCCCGGAGCTGCAAGAGCATCATCGGTATCCTGTAGAATCTGCTTAACGATTTCCCAAACTTTAGCACGCCTGTCGGAAGAAAAATCGTGATCATAAGAATAAGGCTCCGTAATCAACGGAACGCCGCCATACTCCCTGATCAGCGTCAAATAATAATAAGCGCGTAATGCCTGGGCTTGAGCGATCCAACCTTTCTTTTCCTCCTCCTGGGCATAGGCGGTCGCATTCGGCAATGCCTGAATAAAAACGTTACAATAACGGATCCCGACAAATGCATTACTCCAAGATCCTCCCAGCGGCCATGAAGTCGCACTGACCAAACCAGAGTACCAGTAAGTAACTCCGGAATTCGCCATGTAATCATATGCGTCCTGCGCATCGTCCGTATAAGATATCACTCCAAAGCTCGGACCGGAAACGTAATTATAGCAAGTATTCAAATAACCGATCGTTCTGTTCCGATCCGACCAGATACTCTCGTAACTGATACGTCCGTCATCCGGCAGATCGAGTGCATCGTTGCAAGAGGAAAGCCCTCCGGCAACAAATGCTGCAAAAAGAAGATATATATGTTTTTTCATACAATTTTTTTTTACTCGTTAAAAGAACTTTTACTGGTTAGAAAAGAACGCTGACACCTACGTTATAAACACGGTAGGCAGGAATGGTATACAAACCGCCGTATTCCGGTTCAATATCCTTGTTTTTCATGCGGCCCCAGGTAACCAGGTTCTGTCCGCTAAGCGAGAACCGAATTTTATCCGCAGAAATCTTCTTCGATACATTCAACGGCAATGTATAAGCGATCTCCACATTCTTCAACCGAAGGAATGCCCGGTCGTTCCAGTTATAGGAATTATTACGCATATCGCTCGAGGTCTGACTATTGGACAAAGCCGGAGCCGTAATCTCTTTCCCTGCGGCATACCTTTCAGGCGTCCAAGCGCCTTCATGCAACCGGGTATAGATCCCTTCGTAGTTAAGATGCCATGTACTGCTTTCGAATCCCCCCGTTCTGGCTACGCCCTGGAAAAGGAAGCTAAACTCCAGATTCTTGTATTTGAATCCGCCATTGAAAGCGTAGAATACCTGCGGTATGCCACCGTATCCGAAAGGAACCTGATCTTTCTCATCGATGATATAGTCTCCGTTTATATCCTTGAAGATCAAATCGCCGACCCTGGGAGAAGGCATGTTCCATCCGTAAGTACATTCGTAACGATCGATTTCTTCCTGCGAATTGAAATAACCATTACCGTTGCTATAATCAACCATCAATCCGAAAGAAGTTCCGAGCGGGAATCCTTCCTCTTTACGTCTGTAAGAATAGCTTTCACCCAGTTCGGTTTCGTCTTTGTAAATAACCTTATTACGGGCATAGCTAACCCAACCGCCTACGTTAAAACTCCAGTCCGCATTGATCCGTTTGTAGTAGTTAGCCGACAGATCATAACCTTTGTTCTCGTAAACACCGACTTGCGTAGCAGGATAATTGTTGATGGGAATACCCTGATAACTCGGAATCGTCGAGGTCGCATGGATCAGCATATTATCCATCCGTTCTTTGAAATAGTCGAAAGAGAACGTAAACCCGTTGAACAATCCTACGTCGATACCGTAATTTTGTTTGAGCATCGTTTGTGCCTGAAGCAAAGCATATCCCTTTTTATTTTCCCATGTAGAATAAGCCAACACGGGAACCGAACCGCCAGTACCAAACTGGTTCTCATCCAAGTAACCATGACGTCCGTTCTGCAAATCGTCCTCGGCAGTACGTCCGTAAGAAGCACGGATTTTAAACTCGTTCAGCCATTTCACATTTTTCATAAAATGTTCGTTCGCCAGATTCCACGCGCCGGAAATAGCGGGCGTAGCGATCCAACGGCGATCGGGAGCGAACTGCTCGGTCGCAGAATAACCCAGATCGACTTTTACGAAATAACGGTTGTCATAACCATAGGCAGCCTCGACGCCGGACAACACCGTATTGAAAGGCAAAACATTATTGGAAGACCCCATATCCGCCTTAGACAGGTTCTGGTAATAAATAAAAGCGGTAGCCTGTACATTATGTTTTCCAAAAGTACGCTGATAATCCAAATAAGCCCGATAATCCAAATGATAGTAAGAAGAATAACCTTTCCCGTAACTCAGTTCGGAATCTTTCGTCGTACCGATCGTTTCGAAAGCGAGTACGGACGGATCGTCGGTCGTTTTCCTCTTAACAAGTTCATTGCTCTGAATAGCGGTAAGAGAATTGTAACCATAAGTCTGGTAAGCGATATATCCGCCTAATTTCAACCCTTTGGTCACGAAACTCAGATCCAGATCCAATCCGAACTGGGAATTGATGTTCACGGAAGTAGCCTTATTATAACCCATCCGGTTCAACACTCCGTAAATCGAATAAGTATTCTTCTCTTCAACGACCAACTTTCCTCCCGGATCCAACATCTCTCCGGTCGCCTGATCATATACGGCAGGCGTCAAAGGACCGTAAATATTCGCTCCGCGCCAATACATATCTTCATATAATCCCTGCTGCGCGTTATAAAAGGCATCGCTTCCGGGAGCGCGGTCGCGTCTTACGTTACCGCTCAACCGCAGGTATGAACTTAGGTATTTGTTCACCTTGATATCCACGTTCGTACGGTAATTGAACCAGTTGGTATTGAATCCTGACTTATAACGTTCATTAGTCGTCTTAAACTGACCTCCCTGGTGCATGAAATTCACCTGAGTGAAATAGGTAAACTTATCCGAACCACCGGTAACGTTTATATTGGCCCGGGACATGGTGGTCAACTTCTTATAGAACATATCGCGCCAGTTGTTATCCGGATACAACTCCCTGTTTTCTCCGGAGATATAATTGGCGATATCGACAGGCGAATAAACAGGCGTTTTACCCAGACTCGGGTTATCGTTATAGGTAGCTTCATTTTTAAACGTAGCATACTCCCAAGAATGGTAAAACCTCGGAGAGATCGTCGGTTGCTGTACAGACTGATCATAAGAAACATCGATCCGAACCGGCCCTTTCTTTCCTCGTTTCGTCGTAATCACGAGCACGCCGGCATTTCCCTTAACCCCGTACAAAGCCTGCGTAGAAGCATCTTTCAACAAAGTAATCGATTCGACCTCTTTTGCAGTCAGATAGCGCAAAACATCGTTACTATTATAAGAAGACATCACGCCATCGATCATAATCAACGGGGTCTGCCACCCATTCTGCGGATTCGAAGCGCCGCGGATCAACATACTGACCGTTTCATTACCAAGCACATAATTGTTCTGCCGTACCATCAAGTTGGTCACAAAACCGTTCATAGCAGCACCGAAACTCGAAACGGGAGCGGCTTCTATCGGAGTTCCTTTCACGGAACTAACAGCTCCGGAGATTGCTCCCCGCCGTTGCTGAACGAAACCCATGTCGATAATCTCATCGCTTTTCAAAGCGTCGGGTTCCAATTTCGCATCGATTGTTTCCTTCTCTGCGATGGCCACCTTCTTATCTTTATAACCGAGATAAGAAAAAACGATATCCTTACTCCCATCGTCCACTGTCAGCATATAGGAGCCTTCAATATCTGTCGAAGTTCCGTTCTTTCCCGTCTCGGAATTAACGACCACTCCGGACAGCGGCTTGCCAAACTCGTCCGTTACGACACCCTTGATGGTATAGACGGTTGACGACTGCGCACTGATTTTAGCCCCGAATGCACTCAAAAACATGCATGTGAGCAACAGCGCTATTTTAATATTTACTTTATGTCTCATATTATTTATCATTTAATCGTTTACACAACCCGTAAATACTACCATCCGGGATTTTGCCATGCATGTCCGGTCAAAGTTTCCAACCGATTCTGATCGCTCAACGGAATGGGCACCCACAACCACTTATTGGAATAACAACGGCGGGGAGAGTTCCGAATATGCTTACGAGTGTAAGTATACATCGGCTTACCTTCCTTATCATCGCCCAACCATGAAATCTCCATAGCCGTCGGCCACTGATAATCCGACATATCTCCGTCGGGCCTCTGCCAACGACGCATATCGTCCAAACGGGTATCCTCCATCGCCATTTCGACACGGCGTTCATGTTTCAGATACAACAGAGCTTCGTCCTGCGTAAGACTTGTCGGCCAAGCCGGCATCCCCGCGCGGTCTCTGATTTCATTGACCAACGTCATACCTTCCTGGATATGACCGGCATTAATAGCGCATTCGGCAGTATTCAGAATAATTTCGGCCAAACGGAAAATTTTATACTTTACACTACCGCCTGCGTTCTCTCCTTCGGACGGCTTCAAGTATTTATTGAGATAGTAACCGGTACGCGTTCTCTGACGACGACTGCTATGGATACCGGTGTAATCGTCTTCCTTATTCGTCCAGATCGTTTTGGAACGGATGGCATTTCCGACATAATGAACTCCCGAACGACCGTCGATCTCTTCGTTTTTCCAGAAGGCGGTACGAACACACTCATTGTAAACGACCGTTACGTAGAAACGCGGATCCCTGTCCCCATAAGGATTCGAAACCTGATCGAAAATCGTATTTTCAGGATTAAAATTCGGTTTCAAATGCGTATTATCCCGGTAAGGCAACGCCAAATCGACAACCGGATAACTTTCCAAGGCAGTACTGCTGTTGTATTTTACATTTTCATACTGATCGACCAGTTCCTGCGTCGGCGTCAATCCGCACTTATAATATCCCTGGAAACCGATTCCGTTGATAAACCACATATCACCGCGGGCGCCACGATCTTGCCAAATCGTCTCCTTATCGTTCGGATTCGCATCATAACTCAATGTTGAACAGAAATATTCATGCATTGCCGCCGCAGCGTCGGAACCTTTTTTCCATTTCACCTGCCCTTTGGTAGCGAATACATCGTATTCGGACGGATTCTTGCACGTTTTATAAAGTTCATAGCTGTTCTCACGCAAACTAGCCAACGCTTCCTTATTGATCTGATAGGCCTCTTCCCAAGTCATCGCATCCAGCGCATTCGTCGCGTTCAGCGGGCTGGCGGCATAAAGCGAATAACGGGACTTAAGAGCGCAAGCCAACGCTTTCGTTACCCGGTTCGATTCTCCGCCGGTAGTAATTCTCCAAGGAACTGCCGGTTCCGCCAGCGCCGAATCGCAATCGGCAATGATAGACTCGACCAACTCACGGTAAGTAGATTTAATCGCATATTGTTCAAAATCATCCGTATAAGCAGTGGCAGTCTTTATAAGCGGAGCCATCGAACCGAAATAACGAATCAATTCCGCATAGAAATAAGCCCGCAACAAATAAGCCTCGGCTTTCCAACGGGCGCGGTTCTTCTCTTCGGTAACCGTTGCCGAATCGATATGAGTCAAAAAGATATTGCATTTACGCACGCCTTCATACAGATTGCCCCAACTGATATTACCGCTTCTTAACAACGGATGGTTGCTGGCCGAAGCCACTCCATTATAAGCCTGAGCCGAATATAATCCCGTTTCTACTTCTGCGTCCGCATCCCACGCATCATCCGACATGGCAACCGGAGTATTGGTAGTAAAATACCACTGTCCGATTCCTTTGTCTGTAACATAACTTCCACTGTAAATAGCATTCAGGTAAGCCCCGACTCTATCGTTATCCTTCCATATCGTGGACATGTCGATGTAACCAGCCGGAGCCATATCCAAAGCGTCCGAGCACGAACTCAATGCAACGACCGACGCTATAGCTGATAAAAATATATATTTCACTTTCATAATGAGAATTTTAGTAGCTTAGAATGTTACGTTAAATCCAAAGTTGAACGTCTTCACGATAGGATAACCGATCTGGTCCGTTTGTTCGGGGTCTGTCGTACTTGTTCTCAGACGATCCCACGTAACCAGGTTATCACCGCGGAAATACACTCTCAATTTATTAATACCGATTGCACGCAGAGCATTCGACGGCAAAGTATAACCCAATTCGATTGCTTTAAGACGGATAAAAGCACGGTCCATTACGAAGAAATCATTTTGGATCTTCGAGCAGGTTTCTCCGGTAGACAATCTCGGATAAGTGATCTTCTGCCCGGCAGCATAACGTTCGGCGGTCCAAGCGGTTTTGTGATACTTGAAGAAAGTACCCTGATAGATGTTCTCGTACACACCCTGACCGCTGTAATAGCTCGAATATTTACCTACCCCCTGAAGGAAGACCGTAAAGTCGAACCATTTGTAATTAAGAGAAACGTTGAGACCGTAAGATACGCGCGGCACTTTCGTGTAACCGATGGGCACCCGGTCTTTTTCGTCGATGATTCCGTCCCCGTTCTGGTCGATGTACTTGAAGTCGCCCAACTGGGGAGCCGTAGAAAGGTTGTAAGTAATTCCCTTGTGTTCGACGCCGTTCTCGTCTACATATCCTTCCGTATACTTGTCCAATTCTTCCTGAGTATTGAAATACCCGTTGCCGTTGCTCCAGTCGATCTTGTAACCGAAAGTCTGATCGAGCGACTGCCCCGTAGTACGGTACTTGTAATAATAACCGTCCGCATAAGGCACTTCATCCCAGAATTTCACTTTATTGTGGTTATAACTGAAATTACCCTTTACAGAGAGGAACAGATCCTTGTTGAAAGACTTGTTGTAGTTAATTTCGAGTTCATAACCCGAGTTATCCACCACGCCGAGGTTCAAGTAAGGCCACTGGGGCACACCCGCAAACTGCGGAGCCATTCCCTGGGTCTTCAGGATCTTCGAACGCTGTTCGATAAAGTAGTCGAAAGTAATCGACCAATCGCTCCACAACTGGAGATCGATACCGTAGTTCTGTTTCTTGGAAACCTCCCACTGCAGGTTGTAGTTACCCGGACGATTCTCATAGATCGTACCGTAACCGCCGACGGCAACGCCGCCACTTGAAGAATAAGTATGATTGCTCAAATAAAGGAAACGGTTGTCTCCGATCTTATCGCTACCTACTTTACCGTAAGAAGCTCTCAACTTCAAATTGGTGATGACTTTATTGCCTTTCAGGAAATTTTCATTGGAAACAACCCAACCCACTGCAAAAGAGGGGAAGAAACCGAACCGATTTTTCGGAGAGAACTGCTCGGAACCGTTGTAACCCATATTGGCGTCTAACAGATAACGGTTATCGAAGCCGTAAGTAACGCGGGCAGCCATACCCATCATATTATAAGGCATGTTAAGCGGAGCGCCGTTGGTTTCCCAAAAATCACGCTGTACCAAAATCATGGCGCCTACGTCGTGCTTGCCAAAAGTTCTGCTATAATTCAACGATCCCTGCAGGTTGACCGTATAATTGGTATAACCGCTCTTGCTCAGGCTCAACGTACCGTTCAATTCGCGGTCGGCCGCAAAATAGATCTGGTCGTTATCTTCATCAACCGAAGTTGCGAAAGACATTTCCGTAATGTCGCCGCCCAGAATCGTATTGGCTACGGCATCGAACGAAGCCATACCTTTCAAAGACAAACCTTTGGTGATAAAGGTCATATTCCACTCGCCTCCGATAGACGCATTCAGGTTCGTTCTGGTTTCATCCCGGTAACCTTTACGGTTTACGGATTCGAAAGGCGAACGGTCGGTTTCGACCGGACGGATCACTTTATCCGGAATTACATCGTAGCCCAGAGACGCATCGGGAGTGGTAGGACCTACGGTCATCGGCTTCATACCTACCGTACAGTGGATAAGGTCACGGATCATCCATTTATTGTCTCCGCCGTAAGTCGTAGTACCGGGCATGCCCACTTTTTCAATGTAGCTACCCAAATTCAGGAAAGCCTTGAAGTTCTTCGTGATGTTATAGTCCAAGTTCGAACGGAAGCTGTAACGGGTCATCCTTGCCTGAGGATCGTAGCCGAGCTTGCTTTTCGGTTCCGTATGCAAGTTACCACCCTGATGCAAATAGCTGGCATTTACAAAATATTGCAGCTTTTCGGTACCGCCGCTGATATTGATGTTCACACGACTCTGAGGCGACCATTTTTTGAAAATTTCACGATACCAGTCGTGGTTAGGATACATATAATGCCTTCTGGCCGCTTTCAATGCATAATCCGGATCGTTCGGATCCAGCCCCATCAACGGATTCAACGAACGGGAAATCATCTTTCCGGAATATTCTTCGTTCATACCGTCGTTCCGGTTCGCTTCGTTACGCAAAGTCATAAATTCCCACGAATCAACCCTTTCCGGCTCGCGCGTGAACGCCTGGAAACTCTGGTCGAAAGAGATATCCAACTTAGTCTGTCCTACTTCGCCACGCTTGGTCGTGATCAGGATCACACCGTTCGCGCCACGCACACCGTATACGGCGGTAGCCGCGGCGTCCTTCAGCACGGAAACCGTAGCGACCTCGTTTGCATCCAACGTACGGATATTGTCACGAGGCACACCGTCAATCAGGATCAGCGGTCTCGTACCGTTCGTAGTGGAAGCCCCACGCAGATACAGGTCGGCATCGTCGAAACCCGGCTGAGAACCACCGGACTGCAACGAGGTCAGACCGGCCAGACGTCCGGCCAACGCGTTGGCCAAGTTCGGCGAAGAACTCTGACGAAGTTCCTTGCTGTTAACCGACGATATGGAGGCAACCACGGAAACTTTCTTCTGAGTCCCGTAACCGACCACGACTTGCTCTTCGAGCTGCTGAGAATCGCTTTCCATCTTCACGTTGATCGTGGTACGAGCGCCAACTTTCACTTTCACTGTCTTATAGCCCAGATAGCTGAATGTCAACTCGGCTCCCGAGGGAACTTTGATCGTAAACTTACCGTTCACGTCGGTCACCACGCCGTTCGACGGACTCGAAGTAACCGTCACACCGATCAGGGGAGTGCCATCCTGATCCTGAACGGTACCTGAAACAGTCTGAGTTCCAGCCTGCATAGACTCCGAAACTTCAGATAGGCTCCCATTGCCAGAGAAAGCCGCGTATGGAACTGCCGACAACAAAACAACCAGGCTCAGCACCTTCGCACTGACCAGATTGCGTCCTGTTGCCTTCATCCATGTCTTGAAGTAAAGTAATGTTTTGTTCATAGATAAAAATTTAGGTTTAATTTTCTTGTTTTACCAAATTTTCCCCGCGTATTTTTATAGAAAATTCCGATAGCACGAAATTCTACAAATATTAGCTAATAATAGACTCATTTGTTTCAATTTTTTTCAAAAACTGTTCATTCTTGTACCCATGCGGGCTATATTCATTTAAATTCTGGTCAAAAGCATAATCCATAAAACTCTTATTAACAATAATATATAAAAGGATAAAATGTTTTTTGAAACAAAAACGAAAAAATTATCAAAGAATGATTATTTTTGTGCTATCAAGAATATGAAATTGCCGAAACCTTCAACGATGAATTGCAGATACATTTTATTATTTACGTCCGTTTTTGCTTTTATAACGTCAAAAACGGATGTAAAAGCCCAACAAAATTTTCATTTTTCACCCCGGATCTCAAACCTTCAGATACGGGATATCTGTCAGGATTCCCTGGGGTATCTCTGGATTGCGACGGCCCGCGGTGTAGACCGGTACAACGGCTATGAATACGCGCAATTATTCCGGGACGAATCGGCTCCCGAAACGTCTATCCAATCCAGCCGGATCAACAGGTTGCATTTGGACAAAACGGGAAATCTATGGATAGCGACATCCAGGGGATTAAGTAAATACGATCTAACCATCGACAAAATAACACCCTATACCATCAGTAACGGACAAGACGAATACTTCGTAACCGATCTCGCCGAAGATTCCACCGGTAATTTATGGATCGCGACTTACAGCAACGGAATTCTCAAAATGAACCGCACGACGGGCATTTTGTCTCCGATGCCCCTCCCGTTCGGCAACCGGGCTTCCCAACGGGCGCATACCCTGTTTATAGACGACTTACAGAATCTATGGATCGGATACTCTACCGGATCGGCGCTCGGCAGATACAACATCGACGACCAGACGGCAGAATTGTACACGCTCCCGGATTATATCGAAATCAACTGCCTGTCCAAATTCGGCGATTCACAGATATGGATAGGAACCGACCAGGGAATACTCGCTTACAGTATCAAAGGAAGGAAACTGACCTCCGTTCCGCCATCCATACGGAAACACCCGGAGCTATCTGCCGCAAAAATAAACAGCATTAAACTGATAGACAAGAATAATTACATCATCACATCAACGCATTATGCATATAAATATTGCATCAGTACAGGCGAAATAGCCGTCATCCCGGTAAAAAGCGAAAAAAACGATCAAAACAACGACATCACCTGTGCATTGAAAGACAAGCAGGGAAATCTATGGCTCGGGACTTTCGAACAGGGCATCGTCAAAGTCAACGCCGCGGAAAATACGTTCAACCATCCGGAAATATCTTCGGTCACACTGAACGGGAAATCGGTAACCGTCGTTTGCGAAGACAAAAGGTTCGGCCGGATCTGGTTCGGCTCCAAATACGACGGACTCTATTGCTATTCGAAAAACGGTTCCGTAAAAAATCTCACAAAGAACAACCATCCTGCATTGGCTTCAATCCGCAACAACTCGATACGGGCCCTGTTTTGCGACTCTCAAAACAGGATATGGATCAGTACGGGACGTAACCTGATCGTGGGACAGCTCAACGCGTCCGGATTTTCGGAAATTACGACGCTGCAAAATTTCGGGCCGATCACGGCGATCGGACAGGATCTGTCGGGCAATATCTGGGCGGGGGGATTCTCCGGACTTTATTTTTTCGGTCAAAATGTGACGGCCGAGCCTTCGCAGGTCGTAAAAAATGTGACGGTCACCACGATCCAGCCCTATAAAGCCGATCAGATCGTTTACGCCGCCTACGGGCAAAATGTTTTCACGATCGATCACCGCGATTTCGAACCGGAACCGTTGATCCCGGAGGGTCAGTTCGCCAACATGCACGCGTTGAACGCATGTACCGATATCCGCCGATCCGAAAACGGCTCCCTATGGATCGGAAGCTACAACAAAGGGCTGCTCGAATACGATCCGAAAACACGGAAAATCACAAAGTACACCTACACGGAGGGACTTCCGAGCAACGACATCCTGGCCCTGACCGAAGACGGAAACGGACGTATCTGGCTCGCCACCTCCAACGGGCTGTCACGGTTCGATCCCAAAACGAAACGGTTCCGTAATTTCAACGAAACCGACGGACTGAACAACACCCAGTTTTTCGAACGAGCGATGCTGACCGCATCCGACGGGCTGATCTACATCGGTGGAAATTTGGGAACCGACTGTTTCAATCCGAACGACGTCAAGCAAAACGGATACCATCCATCCGTCGTATTGGAAGACATTAAGATTCAGAACCGGAGCGTCACTCCGGGCGGCAAGCACGCTCCGATCGGCAAAAGCATCGCTTACGAGCGGAAGATCACGTTGAACCACTGGCAAAATTCATTCAGTATCGACTACGCAGGCATCGACTACAATTACTCGGACAAACTTCGTTATGCGTATAAACTGGACGGTCTCGATAAAGACTGGGTAGAGGCGGGAAACAACAAGCGGGCCTCTTATGCGAACGTTCCGCCGGGAGAGTACCGGTTCAAACTCAAAGTGCAGAACGGGGACGGGGAATGGAGTCCGGAAACCGGGATCGATATCCGGATAAAAGCTTCCCCATGGCTGACGGGCTGGGCCTACGCCCTGTATATCCTGCTGGTTCTGGCCTTCATTATTACGGTCACCAAGCTGTATTTCAGGACGAAATACAATAAAAAAGCGCTCGCCCTCTCCGAAAAACAGCGACTCCACGAACAGGAGATCAACCAGCAGAAAATCGACTTTTACGGAAACATCTCCCACGAATTACGGACTCCGCTGACCCTGATCAACGGAAACATCGAACTGCTGGCGCATGGCGCGCTGAACGAAGACAACGAGCATAAACTGATAACGACTCTGTCCTACAACTCCAACCGGCTGCTGCGACTGGTCAACCAATTGCTGGATTTCAGCCGGATGGGTAACGAAACGATCCCGTTGCACATCATGCAAACGGATATCGTGCCGCTCATCCGGAATGTGGCCGGCTCGTTCCGTTTCAGCGCCCATACCAAAGAGATCGATTATTCGCTGCACCTGACGGAAGACTCCCTGCAAATCTACACGGATGAAGACGTGCTCGAAAAAATACTGACCAACCTCGTTTCGAACGCGGTAAAATACACTCCCCGGCAAGGTCGTATTTCGATCGACTTTCGGAAAATCGACCGGAACACTGCGGTCGACCGGTATCCCGAATTTGACGCCCCCGGTTCCGAATGTCTGGAGTTTCGAGTCGTGAACTCCTGCAAAACAATCGATCCGCAGCAATTGGAACACATCTTCGACCGGTTCAGGCGGTTGGAAAATACGGAAAGTACGGAAGAGACTCCGGGAAGCGGCATCGGCCTCCACTACACCAAAATGCTCGTCTGCCGACAGAAAGGATCGATAAAAGCCGTCTTCTCCGAAACGGAAGGTCTGATTATGAGTTTCGTGATCCCAATCGGTAGAGAGGCGTTCCCGGCCGACGAAATTTTCGAACAGCAGACGCCCGGAAACCTTCCTGAAAATACAAAATCCGACGGAGCGGATTTCGACACGCCCGTCGTTCAAACGCCCTCGCCCCCCAAAGGACGCACGATACTGATCGTGGAGGACGACCCGCAGATTCACACGCTGCTGCACGAAATTCTGCACATCGAATACGATCTACTGCACGCCTATAACGGAACGGAAGGCGTCCAGATGGCCAGGGAACAGATGCCGGAAATGATCATCAGCGACATCCGGATGCCCGAAATGGACGGGATCGCCCTGTGTAAAACCATTAAAAACGATCCGCAACTCAGCCATACCATTTTCATCCTGCTGACGGCCAAGAACCGGATCGAAGAGCGGATCGAAGGATACAACTGCGGCGCCGACGCCTATATTAACAAACCGTTCCGCGCCGACCACCTGATTTCGGTCATCCACAGCCAAACGAACAACAGGGACCGGCTGAAAGCCTATTTCAGCGACAAAGGTCTGCACGCCGAGCAGGAGGAACCTTTCGGGGACAACGACCGGATACCGGGAAACCTGCCGGAGATCGACCAACGTTTCATGGAAAAATTGCATTCGTTCATCGACAAAAGCATCGAAAATCCGGATATCAACATCAACGTGATCGCCGTCGAATTGGGTTTCAGCCGAACCAGTTTTTACCGCAAAATGAAAAGCCTAACCGGCCTGGCTCCGAACGATTACGTCCGGAATTTCAAAATGAAAAAAGCGGCCAAACTGATCCTCGAAGGAAATCTGAGCATCGCCGAAATTTCCGACCAGACCGGATTCGGCACACAGTCCCATTTCTCGACCGCATTCAAAAAATATTTCGGGGTGAGTCCGAAAGACTACAAAGAGAAATGGAAGGAAGAGCACAAACGATCCCATGCGAAATAATTTGCAAATAAAACGCATAAACCGCCGGGAAAGTCTGAAAAATTTGTTTACTTTGTCTTTATTGAGGTATTTGTAGCTCAAAATATACGTAACAGGACGATTTTTGCCTGCAAACGCAGACCGTTTTCAGGCAGAAAATGTTGTGTTTGCAACAAAAACCAAACCGATCGGGTGTCCAAACGACTGATTATGAAAACCTATCTGCTTTGTGTCACGCTATGCGCGGGAATCTGTCTCGCACTTGCCGGCAACACGGCGGCCCAATCCGTAAACAGCGATTTCTGGGCGGCGACCGATGCGCTCGGACGCAAAGTTCGGGAATACGGGGAAACCGGGGAACGCAAAAAAGATAAGTTCGTCGCCATGTTCTACTGGACGTGGCACATCTACGACATGCCCCCGGGCAGCCAGGTCAACAACACGACCGAGATACTCCGCGAACACCCGGAAGCGATCCGCTCGTTCGACGATCCGGCCTGGAATAATCCGGGCCGGTACTACTGGGAGCAACCCCTTTTCGGATACTATAAAACGACCGACCCGTGGGTGTTGCGTAAACACGCCGAGATGCTGGCCGACGCAGGGATCGACGTCGTTTTTTTCGACTGTACGAACCTGACACTGACCTGGAAAGAATCCTACGACGTACTGATGGAGGTATGGTCCGAAGCGCTAAAAGACGGCGTCAAAGCCCCGAAGATCGCATTCATGCTGCCGTTCGGTTCGCCGGAATACGGCGGCCCGCAGTTGCACATGCTCTACGAAGACATCTATAAACCGGGACGGCACCGGGAACTGTGGTTCGTCTGGAAAGGAAAGCCGTGCATCATGGCACGGCCGGAAGACCTCGGCGATACGCCTGAAGACCGTGAAATCGCCGATTTCTTCACCTTCCGTCCCGGACAGCCCGACTATGTGAACGGCCCGCAGCGAAAAGATAACTGGGGATGGCTGGAGCTCTACCCGCAGAACGGATATGCGCCGCTACCGGAAGGAGGTTACGAAGAAGTGCCCGTCGGAGTGGCCCAAAACGCCTGTTTCGCCAGCGGAGGCCGTTTTTGCTCTTTCAACGAGCCGGAAACTTTCGGGCGGAATTTCAGTATGCTGAAAGGATTCGACCCGCGCGTGGACGGCTATCTGTACGGATGGAATTTCCAGGAGCAGTGGAACCGCGCGCTTGAGCTCGACCCGGAACTGGTGTTCGTCACCGGATGGAACGAATACATCGCCGGCCGAGTCGCCGATTGGCCGCCCCACAGGCCTTATTATATGGGATTCCCCGATCAGTACGACTGGAATTGCAGCCGCGATATCGAGCCGAACGCCGGATGGGGCGACAAAGGAGACGTATATTACCTGCAACTGGTCGACA